>Ga0102912_1000134_pt1 | contig 11073 bp, 18 predicted proteins | sample Colrivmeta1560A3_FD_78499 | JGI IMG/M metagenome (GOLD analysis project Ga0102912, IMG submission 78499) | Estuarine microbial communities from the Columbia River estuary - metaG 1560A-3 | ecosystem: Environmental > Aquatic > Marine > Intertidal zone > Estuary | place: USA: Columbia River...
CCCCAAAACCCCAAAACCCCGAGTAATGTTGTGGCAAATTAATTGATTAGTTTTAATGGTCGAAGCTTCTGTTTACTCTTCCCTGCCAGACCCTTTCAAAGATCGCCAGGTCTCTGAAAAACAATGCCCCTCGCTAATCAACCAACCCCTCAGTGACACCCAGCTATTCAAACTTGATATCCCCGACTGGAAAATGCTGAAAGAGTTCATGCAAAGGGAAGGTCCTGTGTCCAAGCCCTAGTGCAAGAAATTGCTAAGAATGGCTTGCAACATTTTTAAGACGGAGCCCAACATGGTGCAGATAGAAGAGCCTATTTGCGTTGTCGGCGACCTTCACGGCCAGTACTTCGACTTACTCAATATGATCTCCAAGGCTGGCGAGCCTGGAAGCATCAACTACTTGTTTCTAGGCGACTATGTAGACCGTGGAATTTTAGGAATCGAAGTGTGCTTGCTGCTCTTCGCAATAAAAATTAATCATCCCAAAAGTGTCCAGCTACTGCGTGGTAATCACGAGTCCCGCAACATGACAGAGGCGTTCACCTTCAGAGAGGAAGTTCTAGAGCGCTACGATTCAGAAACTTACGATTTGTTTATGGAGGTTTTCGACTCAATGCCTATCGCCGCACTGGTCGCGAAGAAGTACCTGGCGATGCACGGGGGCATTTCGCGAGACTTGCAGCGGTTAGAGCAAATCAATTAGATCAATCGTTTCGAAGAAATTCCGTTGGAGGGAATTTTTTGTGATCTAATGTGGGCCGACCCTCTTGACGACGCATTAGCACTTGAGAATGACTTCAAAGATAACCCCGAGCGCGAGTGCTCTAATTACTTCGGCAAAAAGCCTGTGAAGCAATTACTCAAGAAAAATAAGTTACTTAGCATCTTTCGAGGCCACCAAGTGCAGGTGGACGGTTTCAAAATGCACAAATGGGGCACAGACTCGTTTCCCTACGTAATCACAATCTTCTCTGCGCCGAACTACTGCGGGTCTTACAACAACAAAGCGGCAGTGTTGATCCTCAAAAATAATAATCTTCAGCTCAAGCAATACCAAGAAACCGAGGCGCCTTATCGGCTGCCAGACAACTTAAATCTATTTAGCTGGTCAATGCCCTTCCTCGCTGAAAAAATATCAAGCATGCTCTACGGCATCCTGCGCAACTGCACACCCAAAGAACTTATGGAACTAAACGAGACAGACGTATCGCAGAAGATAGAAGATGAACACATGACCGAGTAGCAACGCAAATTTTAGCGCAAGCTGCACCTTAAAAACAAAATCGCATCTGTGGGTAGGATGAACATGATGCTGAAGAACCTGCGAGAAAACTAGGAAGTCTTACTGTTAATGAGGAACATCTCACCGGACGGAAGGATACCTCGTGGCACCCTGATGAAGGGACGCACCGCAATTAAATTCGATCAAAATAGCTTCACGATGACTAAGGAATTAGACACCGAAAATGAAAAGCGGCCAAAAAAGAAGAAATGAATTGCGTACATTTAAAGACAAAATACAACTATTTTTAAATATGAAAGTCTTCCCACTCTAACTAACCCTCCCCCAGGCTACCCAGCAAACTAAAAGTAGTTCAATGATCGGCTTCCTGATGAGTGGCTAATACTTGTTCACATCATCTGCTGTTCAAGGGGAGGGCAACGTGTGGCACCAGCAAAGTAAAAGTGCGTTGATGCCATTCTTGATCAATTTCTTTTGCACAATCTGCTCGCACCAGACCAATTCAAACCATATAACAATACAACTTTTTGGGCTTACAATTTTCGTTGTTTTTGGAGATCATCTTGGCGTGGCTTTGGTTAATCCCTAGCTGCCTATAGATCAAGTGACAGCTAAGATAGCTTACGAAACGATAACTGAATGCATTTAAAATAAAATCCTGCTCGCCTATGAGGAAGACATGGCTTGGAAATAACTGCAAATGAAGACTGCAACCATCAGAGTTGAAAGCATCTAGGTAAACTAAGGCAGGGAAAAAGCTCTTAAAGATGTCTAAGATCTTTTAGAGGCTAAAATAATAATTGGGAACATCAGACCCAACATTCGCGGCACTTTTATAAAATGGGGTCATATTTCAAACAAGGCAGGTCTACACGTTGTTTTGAACAATGATTCTTAGTATGTACTTACATTCAACGATTTGAAACAGCACGGGGCATAGCAAAATGGGCTGATGATTGTACAAACAATCTACGGTTAAAGGCATCATGAAAGCAAGTTAAGAATATAACCGTTTATAGTGGAGGGAGATTTCTTAATGGTGAATAGCTGCGCGTAAAATATCAGGCAATTTCTTATAGAGAATTATAATGATGAACCCAAAGTATAAGTAAAACAGAACTAATTCAGGGCAAAGAGTTAGGTTAAAGTAAAATCAAGACTGGAACAACGCTCTCGGGTAGAGAATGACTTTAACAAATAGAAACTCCACTCTTAAAGTCTTCAGTTTTTAACTTTTGAAAAGGAATCAGAAAAAATGCTGATTCAAAAAGTGAGTCGCAACTCGATAGCAATTCTTTCCACGAGTAAGCAATTTAAAGTTGGGCTAAAGTCTAGGGAAAATTAGTACAAAATAAGTCAAATAGTACCAATTAAAAATCAAAGGAAAAGTCTCAATTATTATGACTGTAAACTAGAGTTTTGAGCATACTAAATCTTACTTACCGTCAGTCCACTTTTCTAATCTTTGCACAATTTACAATATTTTAGTAAATAAATGAGCAAACAGAATTCGTAACAGCCAAACCCGTTCAACGTTGATCGCGAAATCTTCAGCAAAGTTGACCAACGGACCGAAGACCTCCACTTACAGCTATCAGAGAAGTACATGGCCTACAAAGAACTTGCAGACAGGTGCATCATAAATCCAACTCTCATCGGTAAGTTCGGCGCAACTCATTCGTTTTAGAAAAGGGAGACCACAGAGTTTTCTACATTAAGCCAGAGACAGTCTTCTTAGAGGAACCCCGCGTTCAAAATCTCAAGCGGGCCGAATTTTTAAAGCAAATTTCCCAACCACCACAGCCTGAGCCTTTCGTGCTGATGGCAGACGACTTGCACAAAGCCATGATTGAGGATATCCGTGACATGAGCAGCCCGGAGAACGTTCGGTAAATGATGGCTTAGTTCTTCACAAGGCGCCAGTACAAACTACAACACAAGAAACACAAGTATCTCTCCAGGTGGTCCCACTTTGCTCTCACCTCAGAACTTGTTGACAAAGTCAGCATCAAGTTTAGTCCCAACTACTCCAAAATTTAGTTTGAGCTCGAAAATGCAGTCAAAAGAAGCCAGCGACTCGAGGGCGAAGACCATTTCGCCTCCGCGGACTCCAGGCCCTAACGACTAGAGCCAAACGGGTAATTAAACAAGGAAGACAATCTTGCCACATCCGCCCTACCTAAACACTGCTCGCTCAGAATTGATGATATCGACGTTTACACAAGAATCGTCTCCTACGAGACCAAATGCAACAGGGCCGTTGAAAAATTTGTACAGCGCGCCAAATGGGTTCCAATCTCGCATCGTTTTGACGTTTTTAAATAGTACTAGGAGTACTTTTAGTCTTTAAAGCAGCGCTACGTTACCCAGCAGAAAGCCCACCAAGTTAGAATGGAGCAGAAAGCTTCAGCACTCATTAATGAAAGAAAGATGGGTGAACGCGGCCAGAAAGAAATGAATTCCATTATCGGCGCTATGACGTTTGCGAAGCAAGAGCGAAAGGCGAAACAAGGCCGTGATAAGTACATTCAGTCAGCTAGGAACAACTACCAACTGCCACCGATGGTTGTTTGGAACCAGGTTGATCTTAAGCTGCAACTCGAAGACAACTGCAAGCAGTTCAACATCAGTGGCGACATGGAAGTCGACGACGGCAATTCATTCAGCTACACCGTGATAGTTTAGTTCCCGGGATTCTTCTATCAGTAGGTTCTTAAAACTCAGTTTGCCAACTATGACGCCATTCCCAGTCTGCAGAACCCAGCCCAACTTGGCCAAGACATCAAGACAGTCCTCGAAGAAAACCAGCGCAAGTACGGCAAGTCAGTCAGCGGCAACACCCTTCTCGAACAGATGGAAATTGAGAAGGAGTCATCAAACATGAAAATCCAGTACATCAACTAGATAGAGAAAGCTCTGTTTGGTGAATTCAACAATGGCCAAAGCCAAGAGTTCCCAAGAGTGCGCCTCAAGCAAGCTCATTGGATCCCCTACGTTTGCTTCCAGCCGGAACTGAGCACCGAGCAGATGCAGCAGGCAGCTTGTTTCGTCAGCGAAACCAACACCATGGACGAGGTCACAGGCTTCATCATGGAGACGCTTAACATCAACGACGTCACCCATACAAAGCTCACTCTCGAATCCCTTAGCCAGATCCACTACGAAAAACTGAAGCACGGCAAGGTAGTCGCCGAGTTCCTGAACTTTGACCACAGCGAAACAGAAAATTACTTCTCGGACGACTAAAAGAAGTTCTTCCAAGTATTCATGAACAGTCTTAAGTCAAAAAACGACTACGGTGTAAAGACAAAGGGGATCTAAGACGAAGACATCCCCAAAAATAGTTTGTTCGAAGCTTCCTAACATTTGCTGTTCGCAAACTACCTGGTCACTTTGCTTAAGGCACGTGAGCACAAGACAAAACTACTGTATACACTTAATTGCTTCCGCTCGATTTAGAAGCGGATTGCTCTCGAGTTAAGGGAGCTTGGGTCGCGCGATAGGGTCACTTTTGACTGCAACATTGTCAAACCAAAGGAGAAAAATAGTTCAGGAAAATTCGCAGACGATGTTGACACAGATGCCAACAATGAAAATATGACTCAGACTATGAACGCAAACAAGAAGTCGAAGGGGATCAACGCCGCTGAGAGCTCGACCGGCTAAATCGACAATTTAGTGCTGGACGAGCTTGTTGACATCAACAGGTACCGGTGCAACGGCATGATGCAAAACCAAATTTTCAGTACTTGCCCGGTCATTCCCAAATACCACTTGGCATTCGGCGAGCCTATTGAACGCCAGGAGGTTTCAGCAGAACAAGAATACTGGAAGGGGCAAGACGCCAGCAAAGGCTAGGCCTAAAAACTTCTTGGCAGACAAGATAAAATTGAACTACACGCCCAGTCCGGGTGCTACATAGTCGTCGACGACTTCGGTGTTAACGTGATGTATGATTGTACTCTCAATGACATGCGGGCCACTGAGGCTGAACTGCTGCGAATGATGAGTTTCTTTATAAACAAAGTTGAGCCTTTGCAAGACACAGACATCCGCAGTGTTTTCCCGTCAATCGATCGTCTTGGATTCGCCTCGGATGCTGTCGGCTGCGAAGAAGAATACCAGCGCGCCAAGCTTGAGCTGATCTTCTGCTACTTAGAGTGCTATGAGCACACCTGTGACACTCTTGAACAACAGCGACTTATTTAGATAATTGTTGACCTCATGGCCAAGAGACCCCGTATCAACCTGTATGCGAACCACTTCAAAGAAAGTTACTTGACCGAAATATAGGTTTTTGAAACTCAAACCCAGCTGCTAAAAGAGTTCATAAAGATGTAGATGGATATAGAGCAGGCGGCCAATGACGACGTTAGAGAGTCGCTCGAAAAGACTTATCGGTTGATTTCTGAACAGATGGACAACAAATGGCAGTACTTCAACCCAGGAGACATCAAAGACGAAAAAGACAAGCGCAAGATTGCAGCACTAGGTGTGCAGGACGAGAAGGATATTGCCAGAAATAAATAGCTTGAAAACGCCAAGCCGGGCATGTTCCAGGCTAAGCAGATTACAATCGATCCGCGCCAGTTTGCAGACATGCTTGGTATGCCCTTCAGCTCGTTGCAAAACCTGATGGCCTAGCATCACGAGAGAGACCCCCTTGTGCAGACCACACTGCACGAAGACATTTCTTTTATTAAACTGCAAGAGGGCTACCCAGTGTTTATAATTCAGAATGCAGCTAAGTCTCACAAGGTAAAAGTGACCCCAAATGGAAGGCCAATCAATATGCTTGACATCTTTGAGAGTCTGGCTTCAGTTACTAAAGTTGCCGCTGTTATGAACAATGCTACCAAAGAACTGTACGAGACCCACAGACCTGACAACGGATTGATGTCTGCGGCAATGGATTTAATCACGATTCAGTTCCTTCTTGCAGAACTCAAAGCTGTCCGAGCTGAGATGAGAGGTGACCGTATCGGTTAACTAAGGGACTTGGATGTGATAGAAGACGATAGTATCCTGGGCAATCCAGAGAAAATGCTTTTCTTCACAAAAGAATTGATAGCGGCAGGCGAGGACCCAAATCTGATCTAAAACCCATTCGTTCTCACCAAAATTGATGTCAAGACCATCAGAGACTTCAACTTTGAAGGGGTGCAAGGCAATTAATTCAGGGCTAAGCCCAAAAAGAAGAAACGTACTGATTCTCAAGGTAGCTCCACACATTAATCTGACACAGACGCAATTGCAGATCAAGGGCAGCAGAAAATTAAAAATAAGGAGCTGAAAGCGGTCAAAGAGGAAGACAGCGAGGAGCCCGAAGACATCAACAAAGTCAACCTTGAGGAACTTTATGAAAAAGCAGATGCCTCTGAGCTGTCAGAAGCATCTGAAGAAGACTTCCGCCAAAAGTAAAAGCAGCACGAGCGCAACAAAAATAAATCCTATCCCAGGCTCAGGGCACGGCAGATCCGACCTAATATCCCAAGCATGCTTTCGATCATGTGCAATGCCGTGGAAGTGCTAAGGTTGAGGCAATCTTTGATCCAAGCTTACCACTAGCGAGGCGTTCTTCACGATATATACGTCAGACAGAATAAGCTTATGGGCAAGGAAGGCAAAGTGTTCTTTAAAGACCAATTCAACTTTGAGACCCATTTGACTGGGGGCGAAAATTGGAAGAACTTCGTCGATACAGGGCCTGGAATGGAGACCTTTATTAATACTGAGTTAGCTATAAAGGAGTTCGACCCTTCGCTTACCGCGGTGCTAAACTTCGCAAACCCTGAAGCATTCAAAGCCTTGGTGTGCCCTCTCGGTCTCGAGGAATTGAGAGTCGTGGTGCACTACGAATTAGCAAACCTTTAAGCGCTTATTGTAGGAGTACGCCACAATCAGCTTCTACTTGACAACTTAGAAAGACAGCTTGTTGAAATCGATCTATTCAACACCTCGCAGATTCTAGTTGCCGCTCCCACCTGGGACATCCTTGAAAAGCTGGTTGGTTCAAACCTTTACGAGTCCAACTTGCAGAAGATAATCGCTCAGGATACTTAAAAAATAAAGCAACGGATCCTCCTAAATATTGGCAATCTCAGCTACGGCATCATGTCGAGGAAAACTAAAAGCAAGGACATAGTTGAGAAGCAATTCAAGTTGATTAGACAGGCAGTGGTCCAGCAGATTGACGATGAAAAGGTTGAAGTCACACTTCGATACCTGAGGACTGCGCGTATGATGCTCTGTCATGAATACTGCCAGGACATGTCATCTACCATCTACCTGGACAGTATAAGAACTGAGCTGGTGCATGAAACCTAGCAGATACGTCGCAGAGCTTATCTGCTGCCCAGAGAATCAATGGTTCATGAGATTTCCCCAGCAGAATATGGCGAGTGGAGTTGGGCCAACTACAAGGAAGAGAAACAGCAGTAGCCGGGAGGTTCTTGGGATTTCTTTGACGATGCAACAAAGAGTATCACTAACTTCTGGACGTTGCCAACCAATCAGGAGGTGTGCCTTGCCGAACTTGGTACTGACTTCTTTAAGGCCATAAACAAACTTGGTTTATTCCAGTACAAACTAGGAAATCCTCAGCAGCCCAGCAAAGAGGACCAACCTGAGTTCTTCGCTGAGAACCAAACAGCCCTGATCAAATAGAAGCTACCCAGGCTTACTCAGCTCAGCGTAAGTGAAGCCGAGGCTCAAGTGGAAGAGAAGAACCGTTACATTGATTTTGCAGAGGCGTACGATTATTAAAAATGCAAAGTGACCCAATACCTGATGTACTTCAGACAGCTCCAAAACTTGTTTGACCTAGAATTTTTCTTCAACAAACTTCCCTCGCGTGCCCACAGCATGGCGGGCCTAGAACAGGCTGTTATGTCGGGTGTTCCGTTCTGGGAAGAGAGCGAAGAAGCACTTTTCAACGACGAAGAATACCAAAACAACGAAAGCAACGACCCCCAGTACTCAAACCAAACTGACGACATTACCAGCTCCTTCAAAAATAAACTAGCTGAGCAGCTAGCACAGCGAATAGTGATGGAAAAACGATTCAAAAATCAACTTGTGAACGAACTTGACACTATGAAGGAAACCTTTCACAACTGGGGCAAGCGGATGAAGGCGATGGATTTGCACCTTGATATGAACGGGGCAGCCAAATTCTTGGGCGAATTAGTGCAAATCAACTATTACAACATGCTCCAGACTTTGATTTCCCTTCGCGATGACTATTGCAAGCGGGGTGTCGCTCAGAAAGAGTTGCACATCATCAATAGTTTGGTAAAGACCTTCTCACACCAGGATGACAGCAAGGTCACCTACACCAATGGCTTTCATGTCAACCATGCTGCGATCGCTCTTTCAAGGATTAATCTTGATGAAAGTCCTAATCGCCCTGACTATCATAACTTCTACCGCGCAACCCAGCCTCTGATCGATGAGCAGGGCTTGAACCCAACAGAGTTCACTTTGCTCCAAAATTTAAACACTGTCAACTAACACAATATGCGCACCTACCGCAAAATCAAAACCTATGCTGGCATCTTGCCTTAAAGAGAGTTCTCGTACCTCGACATGCGTCTTTTCAACCTGGACCAAGATGTTAGAAAGTACATTTCAACCAACATCAGCCAGAATGAGGCACAGGCAAAGCAGTTCGCCCACTCGCGACTCAAAGTTACTGAAAAATTATACAGCAACAATTTGTAGATCCAGATGCAAGTATTCCTAGAAAAAAGGACCTTTATGAGGCTATTCATTCGCAGCAGCCAGATGAAGCGTGCCTTGTTGATTTTGATGCTCAGGAATACACTTCCCACTAATGTTGATGAGCTCAAACAGGTGTGGGCCGAATTCAACGACAACGTAAACTGGAAGGTCACAGCTTAAATCGACTAGATTGAAGACAATCGAAAGAAGCAGAAGGAGTAAGCTGCCAGGAGGTAGGCTGAGACCGAGAGCTAGCGATTGGCTGGCGTGAAGCAGATTTAGCAGTAGATTTCTGGCAACCTGGCTAGAAAGGAGCAGGTTGACATCACGCTGATGATGTACGATAAATTCAACTGCGAAGTAGACGTTTATGGCCGTGAAATATCAAACTACATGATTCTCACCTCCCAGAGACTGATCAACAGAGAGCAAACAGCACTCGCGAAAGCCTTTGAGATGAATGGGAAGGTGCTTCATTGTCTCATCCGGCCTTAGCAGCAATTTGCGGCCTGTTTTGACCAAGAGACGGACTCAAGGAATCATCTTGACATAATCAACAAGATGGGCCCAGTGCAAAAAATGCTTACCTAGTTCCGGAACCGGTGTCTGATCATTGAAACTCTTACTTCCGGACAGGGTGTTGTGATCTCCTCAAAGGACATGAATGAGTGTTTCAAGGAGCTGACAAGAGCCTTGGTCAAGAATACGGAGATCGAGATGCGCACTCGGTGCGAGCAGCTTTCGATACTAATTCTGCAGTACGAAAATTTGCTTTACAGTAAAGACTAACAGTTGCTCAACATGGAGGCAAAGTTGATCCACGCCAAAGATGAGCTGAACAAAATTGTCAACACTAAAGTATTCCAGCGGGGCAACAACCTCATCTACGAACTAGATCACAGCAACCGCTAGCTGCGTCTGATGAAGGACAATGTTTATAATCTTGAGAACCAACTCAAGGACAAAATAAAGTTGCGCTATGAAAAAGACTTAGACCAGACCCGACTCGAGCTTTTAGACTAAAAGAAAAAATTTGGGGAGTACAAAGCTGCGTTGAATAGCACTTTGAACGGAGAGATCAAGGAAAACATTAACGAGATTGATGGCCTAATCAAAGCGATGCACAAGTCGGGCTAGGATGGCGACTAGAAGCAGGATCTAATGCAGAAGTACGCGCATCTGCTCAAGGGTGACGCTAAGAAGTAGTACAAGGACTACTAGCAGTATGGAGGCTCTTTCGACAGCGCGGATTTGACTGGCGTCTTCGAGTAGTTGGAGTACTTGAAAGCAAGTGAGAAGGAAGCGCGTGAGGAGGTACTGATGCTGCAGGTTTACCTTCGGAAGCAGCGAATGATGCAAAATTTGAAGTGGGTGCTAGAAAAACAAAAGCAAGACTTCAAAGTTGATAACCTGAAGATGCAACTGACCAGCAACTCAACACTTTGGGAACAGCTGGCCGAAGCGGAGAAGCGAGAGAAGATCTTGAAGCAGGAGCTAGAAAATAGCCAAAGGACCATCACCACCCACGAGAAGATCATTGAACATCTGAAAGACCAGATCAAAAGCACCTCAAGGGACAACTAAAAGTTGTAGCAGTACAAGTCTACGAAAGCTAAAAGACTAGACGAACTTGAGGCCAAGGCCAAAGAGTTTGAGGTCCTTGAGAACGTCGACCTAACGAAACTGCTGTCTCTGATTGAAAGAAAAGAGACACGTATTAGGTCGTTGGAGTCTACAGAATTGGAACACCAAGTGGAAATTGAGGCTTTCTACAAGGTTGCGAAGGATAAAGTGAAAAGAGCTGAAACAAAAGCGAACAAAGAAGCGAAAGTGAAGGAGCAAGCGCTTGATGCTTTGAAAGAAATGAGGCTGAAGACAAGTTTGCTGCAGGGTGAGGATGAAACTATGTAAGCGGAGTACTGGCGGGATAAATTCGTGTTGGCTGAGACATCGCTTATCTCGATCAGGGATGAGTACGACAGCCTTATTCAGAGTATTCGAGAAAACATAAACCTGTCTCTTAAAATTGAAAACAGCAGCAATTTCCTCGGACCCCTGACTTAGAGATCGCCCTCACTAGACTAAACAAGTAAACTGCATGATAAATC
>Ga0102912_1000137_pt1 | contig 11046 bp, 3 predicted proteins | sample Colrivmeta1560A3_FD_78499 | JGI IMG/M metagenome (GOLD analysis project Ga0102912, IMG submission 78499) | Estuarine microbial communities from the Columbia River estuary - metaG 1560A-3 | ecosystem: Environmental > Aquatic > Marine > Intertidal zone > Estuary | place: USA: Columbia River Estuary...
AGGGTATAAAATATAGAAACGGGACAAATTTATGCGGTAAAATTTGAATTAAGAATTAGAAGATTAAATTGGGTGAGCTTATCGATACGTGAGATTAAGGTATTAATGGAAATAAAAAACTAAATAGGTTATCAATTAATAAAATAAAATAAAATAAAATAAAAAATATAGGTTTTCCCAATTTACAATATTATGGTAGGCTAGAAAATTATAATTTTTTCATCATAGATTACTTAGGGCATAATCTAGAGTAATTATTAAGAAAATGTTCAGGTAGATTTTCGACTACCACATGCTTAAATATTGGGTTATAAATGATCGACAGAATCGAAGGTATTAATTATATCGATAAAATTATTCGTTTTTATATATAAAAAAAAAATAAAAAAAAAGCTTTGCACAGCAAAAACTTAATTCATAGGGACATTAAACCAGAAAATTTTGTAATTTCGAATTAAAATGTTTAGTAAGTGTATTTAATTGATTTTGGATTATCAAAATATTACAAGCATTCGAATGGTAATCATATTGCATGGATAGATAAAAAAGGTATGATTGGTACTGCCCGATATGCTAGTCTAAATGCTCATTTAGGCTATGAGCAGGGAAGAAGAGATGATTTAGAAGCTATTGGATATGTTTTAATATATTTCTTAAAATCTACACTTCCATGGATGAATATGACTGATTTAAATAAAGAATAAAAATACCTTAAAATATAATAATTAAAAGAATAATTAACAATTGATTAATTATGTATTGGGCTACCATAATGTATAAAATAATATTTCTTGTATTTAAAACAATTAACATTTACTGAATGTCCTAATTATTAATTACTCAGAGACTATTTTAAAAATCAATTAATTGATATGCAGAATTAATAAGAATTCTGTGATACTGTATATGACTGGGAGGAATTATAAGAATTTAAATATAAAAAGTGTAGTCAATATATATTTATTAATATCAATTAATCGCTTTTATAATTTTTTAGTAGAATAACTTTAGACAATTTAGAATAATAATGATCTTTCCCCATAGATTAATTAGGAGCATTTAAATATCAATAGAAAAGAAAATCAAAGAAATTCGCATCATCTTACCGTTCCACCATAATAGGTACAAAAAATATATAAAAATTATATTATATAATCTAAAAGTATTAATAACAAGAATATTAAAAAGAATCTTTAGCAGAATCTAAAATAATTAGTTAAAAAAGTAGTAAATAGATTGAATATTAATTATCATAAGATATTATTGATTATCAAATACATTTGAATTATTTACCGTCAAATTAAAAAAGAATTCTTGATCAATCTAATAATGATCAAGATATATATTATGAATTCGATAATATTCATGAAATAGCTATGGATAATACTTAAATAATTATAAGAAATTTTTAAAAAACTAAATCAAAAATAATCTAATGAATATTTAATATTTTAAAATTATATTTAATGTGTATTATTATAATAACAAATTTTAATTTATCACTCTGTATTTGAATCCCAATTACTAGGTGGAATTGTATTGATTCGCAATGATAATTTATCCTAGTTGCTATATTTTTCCAATAAAACATCCCTTGTTTTATTAGTTAATGCTGTATTTAGGAATTCTAATTCAAATCTACAATATTTATAATATATAAATACTTATCGACATTATTTAATTAATTTTCTATAATTGAGAATATTTATATGGCTGTATCATCATTAATTTGGTTTTATGTAAGTCTTAAATCTATAATCTAAAAAAAATAAAATAAAATTAATTTTAATTAGAATTTATTTTTTAATTAAAAGATATTTAATATACTTTAGGTGTTTTAGCTTATTATATTGCTTTGGTAACTTCTAATGCCCCGAAATCTGTTAAGCTATTCCATGATAAAATTACCTACAATTCTATTAAATTTTATTATGCGCGTATTCCGTCTGCGATAAATTTAGCCCCCTAATCACCTATATAATTTTCATGGAAGTTGAACTTCAACACTCTTAATTTATTATGTCTAACTAGAAGATTCCTTAAATCATCAGCACCTATATTTTTGATTTATTTTTTGTATGTATAAAAAGAAGAATATGGTTTAAAGATATTAATTAATATTAAAATAAAAATCTAAAAAATTAAAAAAAAAAAACCTTATGCACCACATCGATTAACACCAATGATCAATTCTAATTCTTGTAATTTATTAAGTTTATGAAGAGCCAAAATTATTGCTTAGTAGCCAGGATAACCGAAGTTTTTGGTTGCCATATTGAGGCTGAGATGTGTAATATTTTATAATTAGCCCAACATATCGCCAACTGCTATCTGAAAAATATTTAAGAATTTATTAAAAAAAAAAAATTATATATAATTTTTACGATATACCCCTCCTTCATTCTCAATAAAATTAAATTCAAGTGAAAATTAAAGTTTAGTCAGCCCCTTCATTAATTTCATCACATTACACAAATTCTCTGCACCCGATGCAGTAATATTACTAAAGAACAATTCCAAACCCAATTCTTTTAAATCTCTTTAAAAGTATAAACCCTACGCTAAATTTGAAGCACCCCCTACTAATATTCTATTCGCATATAAATTCAGATTTAATTTATCCAATTAATGAATTTCCGCCAAAAATTTACCTATATATAAACTCTCCTTTTCCTAATTAAAAATAAATTATATAGAATTATATATATACTTTAAGCTAACATCCTACTAATATTAAATCTAAAGATTTTAAAGTTTTTATTTTTTTTAGGTGGTATAAAATTTCTAATGAATTTCCGCTCAGATTTGTATGAATCAATGATACCTTTAAATGAACCAAATTCAATTCTGAAATGGCTTAGAATATTGTATTCCTTCCTTACTCTTTTTAAATTTGATTAAATTAAAACTTATAAATACAATCAAAAACATCATCGATTCCTAAATCTAAATACTCAAGTTTTTTGAGATTTTTTAATGTTGCAGCTAATTCATTGGCTGATTCATTTCTTAATGGGTTATTACCTATATTTAATGTTACTTAAAAAAATATGAAAACATAATTAATATAATACAATTATTTATTTGATTAAAGTTTTTATTTATGGTACTGAGAACAACATATAAGTTTTAAAATGCACACAATGATAATTATAAATCTAATGCTTAGACTGTATTTAATTCTGATTATCGTTGTAAATTACCCATTAAAAATGATAATCCATTATCTCTGATTAATTTAACATTGTAATCTAGTTTAATATGTTTCCCTGCAAATTCAATTTATATGTATATTTATATATATTTTAACATGTTTTTTAAAAAATTAAAAACCATCAGTCGATCTATTTAAATTAAATTCAATATTTGAATCGTTAGAATGGTATTTTTTTATGTAAAGATGAATATTGAACCCTATTAATATCACTATGAGCACACCGAAAATTTTATTAAATAGTGAGCCCTGTTTTTTTATAGGAATATTAATTAATTGGAATCAATCAATTACCTTTTATTATTTTGTATCTTCTTATTTGTTGCTTACTTTAGCCATAAAAAATCTAAAAAAAATTATTTAAGAATTGAAATCAATCTATTTTTAATTAATTGATTTTAATCCTAAAAATATATACAATTTAAAATAAATTGATATCATCATATGTGTTTATAATACACATAATCAAATAAATTAATTCTAGAATAAATTTATCTAAATTAGTATTTATATTTTGTTAATCAATAATTAATTCATTAAATAAGAAAATGTCTTATATTTTTATCTGAAATATTAAATTATTAAATTTATAATAATTAACAAATAATTTAAATTAAAACATGTGTGAAATTAACTTATAAATTCTATAAAAAGGTTCAGATACAGCTAATGATAGGGATCTTAGTAAAGCTATAAGACTTAATTTATCAAATCTATGTATAAAAACAAAAATCAAATCTAAATAAAAAAAAAAATTATTAAAAAGAAATATCATCAATAAATAAATTAATAAAAGAATATTGCCCATAGGCTTAATTTATTAATTTAAATCATAATGAGATAAATAAGATTGAAAACCTTGAACCATCTAAACTGCCTAATCTAAGGATTCTTAATTTAGGATTCAATAATATAAAATAAATAATAGGTCTTGATGGATTCTTTAATTTAGAAAAATTGGTTCTATCTCACAATTAAATTTCTCAAATATCTAGATTAGGATCGTTAAAAAATTTAAAAACTTTATCCCTATCTCATAATCAACTAGAGAAGGTTTTAAATTTTATTCATCATTTCTTATATTGATTTTCTATTAAAAATAAATTATAATATGTATAGATAGACGGAATTGAAAATTTAAAGGAATTAAGAATACTAGATTTATCTAGTAATTTCATCAATAAAATAGATTTTTTAATCTACAATAAAAAAGTAAATAATTTTTCAATACAAATTTTTTAATTTTTTTTTAAACAGTTAGAAGAGCTCTACTTATAAAATAACAAGATAAGGTTTATATCGTCTAATGATTTATCAAATAATTTAAATTTGCTACATTTAGATTTATCTTAAAATTAGATTTCTGATTTGGATTTTATAAGTCAGTTAATAAATTTAGAGGTATGTTTTTTCAAAGTTTTTTTAATATATATAAATATATTAATTTATAAAATGAAACCTAGTATAGCATTTAAACTTATCTAATAATTTATTGGTAAATTTTAAATTTCAAATATAAAATGATAACCTATAATTATTGGATTTATCTTCTAATAGGTTTAATTTATTAAAATCGATATAATTTGTGATTTTATTATTATATTAGATTTGAGGATGTCTCTTTTGTTTAAAAATTATTTAAAAATTTAACACATCTCTATGTATAGGATAATGATATTATGATAGAATTTAATATGAAATTTATATATGAAATGGAAACGCTGATCGAAGTAAATTTCCTGTAGAATCCATTTTACAATGAACAGTAACTAAATCATAATTTTAAAATAATAAATATAGATTTGAGGTAAATATAATAACTAAATGTCCATGGTTAGAGGTAGTAAATAAGAAGGAGGTGGGTAAACCTGCAAACTATATAATTAAATAAATTACTGATATTAAAGATTATATGACTGAATTAAATATTGATATTGATAATATTTAATTTAGCGATTTAATGAATGAGGATAACGATCTGTTGACTGAAGAAAAATTTAAAGCAATTTTAAAATAAAAGGGAATGGATAGCTCAGATGATGAAAATGAAACAACGAAGATAATACCCAATGATAAAAATAAATTGATTTTTATGAATAATGAATAGCTATAATAATTCATTGGTAATAATGATAAATAGTTAAATTAAATACGACAATAATATTTAAATATATTCAATAAAACACAAATACATGACGAAAATAGTAGCGATGAGGAAATACAATAAGAAGATTTAACTTAAGACTTGAAAAATACATTAAATGAGAATTAATAATTAAAAAATAATTAATAATAATAATAATAATAATAATAATAATAATAATAATAGTAATAGTAATTTAGATAGCAACCTCAAAACAATTCAGGTGTTTATATACAAAAACACGAAATTCAATCAATAAATTAATCATAAACATCAGTTTTACTGAGTAAAAAAATTACTGAAATGTCAAAGAATAAATTAAGATAAATATAGAAACCTAAATCCATTCAGTAGCCAATGATACCCCAAGGAACTTCTGAATAAAACAGTAAAATACTATATGAAATAAGTTAATTGAAGGAGATATCAAAAAATTCTGATTTTTAATCATAGTTGGGGATTGTTTAAAATAATATTTAAAATTTTTTGATTATTTAATTTAGAATAGGAATTTAATAGCTCAGTAAATTAAAACGGCTAAGGATACTAATTAGAATAGAATGAATTTAACATCAGAAAATTTTAATTTGAACAATTAATAGTAATTTTTTTTGAATATGTATTGATATTATTAAATAGGTTAGACGTTGATATAGCTTACAAGACAATGAATTCCTCAGGTATAAGAAGTAACTCAATCCGAAATGAATAAAGTATAATATTAAAATATTTGTATTAATTTAATTTGTTGAAACAAGAAAATAATTAAATGAAAACAAGTAATAGTAGCATGATAAGATCTCCCTCTTAAAATCCAAATAATCTTAAATTACCATAAATTAGTTAGTTATATAAAAATAAATGATATATAATAGAATGTTAATATTAATAATAATAAATATTGTTTCGTTGAAATTTTAAATTAAAAGAAAATATAATCATAGTTAAATTAAATTATTTGGTATATAGTTATTTAGTTTGATAAAATAATATTAACTTAAATTATTTATAAGAGGGATAAGTTCTATGAATTCAATTATTAAATAATCTGTTAGATTATTTGGGTTCTCTAAATAAATGAGAGAGATTTAATCTAACAATAAACAATCCCTAAATAGTAAAAATTCAATTAATATTTTCACATTGATCTTTAGATTCATAGAATATATGCGAAAATATTGTAAAATAGAGATTATAATGGGAAAAAAGTCTTAAAAAGAGGTTAAATGATGAGAAAGATTTGTAGGTATTTAACATCTCTCATTAGGATATTGTAATTTCTTTAGGTTTATTTATGCGACATGATTGTAAGGAGTGCTAATTGATATAGGCATTAATGAATTATTATAAGGTTAGTTATACGAGGGTAAATTATATTTTATATTTTTATAATAAGATTTATATTAAATGTTTAAAAAGTTTTAAAATGGTTTGTATCTTGATGATGTAAAGAAATCGAAATACATTCCATTGTAAAATTATAATTGGCCTGTAATTAAGGTATAAATATCCCTTGAAGCACCTTTGTTTTTTTCTGGTCATCAAATTATATTACACTATCTAATTAATAATTAACTGATATATCGTGCATCACATTTAACTAATTCAGCATGGGCATAACAGGGAATACAATTCATTGCAGACAAAATTGAAACTCCATTGAATTTATTATTTTTAAATCCATTTGTAAATTATAATATTAATTTCATATTAAGCTTACATGGTAAAATATCTACAAAACATCGCCCGAAGAAATCAAAAAAGATGGAAATACTTTTAGAACAATCCGATTTATAATGTATAATTTAATTATTTTTTATTTTTTCAAATAAGCTTACTTCTATCACAGGGAATACAGTCATGCTCGATAAATTTATTTTAACTCATCAGAAACAAATAGGAGTACAGTAATTCAAGATAAAATTTAATAAATGCCTTACAAGAATGGAAATAGAGATTACAGGGGAAAGATTTCCATGGAGGAACTACACCAGATGAGGCTGATTTCGAGGTATAATTTATGGATCAAAAAAAAAATTACATATTAAAAATCAACAAAAAGTTATTCAGTGTTATAATGTCTAAATATAATTCATATACATTCAAACGATTTATAGAGAATAAATCTTCTATTTATGGCTGGTTAATACGAATGTAATAACTATGAAGATATGAGGAAAATCGTTTCTATACCTTTACCGGTGACGAAAATATAATAGATTGATATTTTAATTATTTTTTTATAATTAATAAACATTTTACACATTTTAAAATTTTTAATCATAATTAATAAAAATGATAATACAATCTTCCAGATTGAGATCATAAACAAATGATGATAGCATTAATTGTAATAGATATTCCTTAGGAAGGGATATACAGAAAAAAAATCATCTAGAGCACGGATTAAGACTTATAGCGCAATCGAGAATTCTCAATGAAAATGATTTACCAATCATCGATCAGACTAGCTAAATCATTTAGAAAAGTAAAGCTCTTTTTGATAATAATAAAGAACAGGTTATTATAATTAATAATTATTACACTTATATTGAATTTAACCAAACAAAAATGATCATTACTATTATAATTATTATTATTTATATTATTATTATTATAATTATGTTCTTATCATATTAATTTTTTTCTTATAATTAAAAGGATTAAAAGGGATTTATGAAAGCTTTATCAAATAATATATAGATATAGACCAATAGAAAAAGTTTATATTAACGATCAAAGAAACACAAATACAAAAATAATAATTTGCCTTAGCTAAAAGCAATGTAGAACTACTATAATGAACAATTTATAACTTCATTTAGATAGACTTCCGATAGTAAAAAACCTTATAGTATGTAAAAATACGAATAAAATTAAAGGGCAAAATAAAATAATAATTAGTAAATGTCTTTTAGATCTGAAAGAAATTCGATATATAAAATATAAAATGATGATAATTATAAGGAAATCCCTTAGTAAAAAATGTATAAAAATGATGTGAGTGTATTTTAGAAAACTGTTATATTATTTGTAATTGATTTGATTGATAATGGGTAGGTTGGTAATTTGGCTAAGGCGGCATTTGGTATAAAATTGTTTCCATTTCAATATTCGTGTATGAAGAAAAATTTATAAAATTTTTTCGATTAGGAAATTGCAGAGATTGTGTATCCGTTATTATTTTAGATAATTTTGAATAACAATTAAGATTTGCTTATTAAATGTGAAATGTAAGATATTTGTGATAAAATAAATTCAAAATAGCAATTCTTGGAATTAATCTAATCACTAAAATATAATAATAAAAATTAACATATTGATTAAGTGATTTAGTATTTTTTTATACCGAGTAAAATATATAGGTAAAAATTGGTTGTAGATTTGATAGATTAAATAAATAATTTGATTTAAATTTATTGTGAGTCGAAATAAAATATAAGTAATTCTTCCTATGGAAATGATTTACGGGTGAATATTATATCAACAATAAATGGAAAGATTATTGATGATTTTATTTAAATAGACTGGAATACTTAAATCTTATTTGCATTTTCGTAAAAAGAAATCATATATAGTAAATTACCTTTAATTGAATAGGTGCTAGAAAATTATCAACACGTCAAAAAAAAGTTTTAAAATAACACTTATCAGAAAAATTAAAAATTATTAAGGAGACTATCAATGTCTTTAGAAAAAATTGTAAAGAATAATATTAAGATGAAATCCTTAACCGAGTAGTTTATGGATTAATTCAATAATCAGGAAGTTAAATATAAACTGAATCAAAAATAATAGTTTAATTAGCTTATCGATAAAATAATGAGTGTCGAGAAATAAAGCAAATAAATTAATAAATCAATTTTAGTAAAAAAATATGAATTGATCATAAATTTTATATATAAATTATTAGAATCTGAACTAATTTGAAATAAATCTTTTATTGTAATAGTATCCGTTATTGAGTAAGGATGAATTATATAAATTACGAAACAATTTCAATTAATTAGTGGCCCAAAATGAGTATTATTAGATGAGGAAAGGTATGAATAAATAGGCTAATCATGAGATGGATGAATCAAAACCATATACTTATATTCATATCCATATAAAGGGTACGCCTTAATTCAAATAGCTTAACAAAAATTAATTAAGAAAGATTTATATGGCAGCAATTGTGGAATTAAATATCTAAGAAGAATTGGATGATATTAAATTAGATTGGTTGGGCTATCTTAAGATTATAAGTCTTATTGATAAATTTTATTCTGATCTTAAATATTATGGTCAATTTTTAATGCATTATTTTGATCCATTAAAATAAAGATGGATATCAAAATAGAAATTGAATGAAATTTTGATAAATATACCATATGAGGGATCATCTAAGATATTTAAGCAATTATTTTGTTCTTTATTGAAGAATTGGTTTAAAGAAATGGATTTCTATCGTGAGGATGATAATTTTGATACTGAGAATTTTTAAAAAGCCATTTCAAAATATCCCACAATAATGAAATACATCATATAATGGATAATGGGATTATATGATCATGGATTTATTGATCCAAATCATAAAGATTAAAATAATAAACCACAATTTTGAAATTTAAATTAAAAAATGCTTAAAATAACAATATATTTGATTAATATAAATTGAAAAAAATAAAATAAAAAATAATAAAATATGTTATTATCAGCTATTTATTTATTATTTTTAACCATAATGGTGACAACAGGTATATTTATGATTTCAAAGGCTGACATTTAATAATCAGAGAAGAAAAACTCAATATTTATGATAGTTTTTTTGTTTTTTATTATTATTTCACTAAATGAATTACAAAACAAAGTCTTAACGTTAAATTTAGAAACATAATAAGTAGAAAATATAAAGGATTTTTTTTCAAAATTTGATTTAATTAGTGAAAATGATGAAAATGTAATAATAAAAATGAGAAAATTATTAAAATATTGTTTTTTATATAATTATACCTAATAGCAATAATAAAATGATGAATTAAGATTGAAGTAAATCGAAAATATTTTTGGTAGCAATATATTCCAAAATAAATTTTAGACCTTACATCTCATAACATCTTCGAAATAGAATATTAACCAAACCAGAGCATTCCTTTATTAAACTATATAATATGCATAGGGCTTAGATATAAATGCAGCACATATTTAAATATCAGATCAATCACCTATATTTTGGGATCAATCAAAAGAATAGGAAATCTTCCTCAAACTTACATAATTAACCAATTAAATTTATGAAGAGAAATAGAAATTTTCATTATTGGTAGTAGAATATGAGACTGATGAGATCAGTCTAACCCATTAAAATAGATAATCGACTATATCTACATCGATTATCAATTTATTTTTGGATGGAAAAATTAACGTCATAATATATGGCAAAAAATCCATCATACAAAAACTCAAATTACATGATTCAAATTATTATTGGTTAAGTTAATTAGTTTAATATTGAATTCAAATAATATTATAAATTCAAAAATTTTATTTTTATTTTTTTTCTACTTTAAAGTATATTTTTAAAAATCATACAGATTATATTAGTTCATCGTCCTCGTCTTAAGAACTATCGATATTTTGATTATTTATCAGATATTCTGACTTCAATTAATTCATCAATACACTTTAATCATTTAGATCCAGAGAA
>Ga0102912_1000138_pt1 | contig 11029 bp, 2 predicted proteins | sample Colrivmeta1560A3_FD_78499 | JGI IMG/M metagenome (GOLD analysis project Ga0102912, IMG submission 78499) | Estuarine microbial communities from the Columbia River estuary - metaG 1560A-3 | ecosystem: Environmental > Aquatic > Marine > Intertidal zone > Estuary | place: USA: Columbia River Estuary...
ATGTTCTCTTAGCAACAATGAAAATAGTTACCTTCAATCTTCTCTCAAGTTCTGGAATTAGTTTTTTGCTATATGAAATTAAAAAAAAAATATTAAAATTCAAGATTATATTAACTATATTTACCTAACTTTTTAGAACACCTTTAGGCATGGATATGGAATAAGAACCAAATATGCTTTCTTACCTAGTGATTAAGTTACATCTTTAACTGAACTCAAAAACAAAAATTTAAGAGCAGCTTTCATTTCTGTTGATGAATTTTCTATTTCGAGTAATTGATTGGCAACAGCTAACTCGATGGCTTATGGGCCTGTTTATTTCTATTCATATTTTTTTTTTATTTTGTTATATGAATAATAACTTACATCGTCCTTTCTACGGTGAATTTTGTGAGCCATGCAATTATTTTTTATATTTTTTATTTTATTTTGATTCAAAAAAATATTAATCTGATTTAAAAAAATCTTTAAAATTTTTTTTATTTTTTTTTACCTAAAACCTAAAATATTTATCAATATTCTAATTTTTTATCAGATTATCTCCTAAAATAATTTTTATTATAATTAATAATATTATATTATTATTTTTATTATTATTTCAGGGATGGATCAAGTTTTTGATTAAACGTATTAATTTTTCGATATAGCAGCAAATTTATCGGATAATTAGTTCTAGGGTGAATATTTTGGTAAAAAATATCATGAAAGTGATATAAACGATGTCATTAACAGATCATATAAAATAGGTGATTATATTTATACATTATAAATTGTATTTAAATAGGTTGTTATCATTTATTGGTGGCTAGTGGCTGTCTATCTGATTTAGTTCATAGCTTATAAATTTGTTAATTATCGAATAATTTTTATACAACAGCTGGAATCCATCCATGTAGGGCTTATGAGCCAAAATAAAGTGGTGATCCATAAGGATATTGGAGATTATTAGAATCTCATATTGAAGAAGGAATCAATAGCAAAAAAATTATAGTTAAACATTAATTGTTTAATAAAAATAAATTGATATGAAATTAATTTAATTTAAATTTTCAATAGGCTATTGGTGAATGTGGATTGGATTATGATAGATTAAATTATGCATCAAAGGAGGATTAATTATAAATATTTCCAGAACATTTTAACCTGGCTTAAAAATGGAATTTACCGTTATATTTGCATAACAGAAATACAGGAGATGATTTTTTTTAAATCGTGGAATAAAATCGATCTAAATTCTCTAGTGGAATAGTACATTCATTTACAGGTACTGCTGAAGAATTGGAAAAATCTCTTAAATTAGATTTATATATAGGAATCAATGGTTGTTCCCTAAAAACAGAAGATAATTTAAAAGTTTGTATAATTTACAATTTATGATTTGAAAAATTAAAGGTAGCATGTATGATTCCATTAAATCGATTAATGTTAGAAACTGATTCTCCTTATTGTGAAGTACGCAATACGCATGCATCCTCAAAATACGTCGAAACAAAATTTAAAAATGTCAAACATGAAAAATTTAAGAAAGTTTTTTGTTTAATATATATTTATATAATAAATAATAAAATAGGATAGTATGGTTAAAAGTAGAAATGAACCATGTACTATTGTATAAATTCTAGAGATAATGGCAAAATTAAGAAATATAGATAAATAAGAACTAGCCAAAATATGTTTCGAAAATACAATTAAATTTTTTAAACTAAGGTGAATGTAAATAAATTATTTTTTATATAATAAGTATAGTAATATAATTAATAATATTTTTGATTATTCAATTGTGAATTCAAAAATTCTTTCCTGATCGAAAAATTTCAAAAGTGTTTATGAACCTATGATTGAATTTTAGGAATTCGATTCTTTTTTCTTATAAGAATCTTTTCACTTGATCTATTTCTTGGTTGAATTCTTATGAGATTATATGATCGGACATTTTTTCAATTTCTATTTATAATTGTATGTTTTGGGTTTAATTTTCATATGAATAAACTTTAATATTATTTATATTATAAATATATTTGAAAATAATATACATTATTTGATGAATTCTTTATATAAGGCAAATAAATGTTTAGATTAGTTATTTTATCGTTCTTCATGGCTCAAGTTGCATTTAATTTATTTTAGCTATGTGTTAATTATTTAAATATCTTAAATATTTTTTAAATATATTTAATCCTAATCATCATTATCTTAATTATAAACATCTATATTACTGAAATTTATTGTAGATTGATCAAATTTTTTTGCTAAAATTTTAATTAAAAATAAAATATTTGAATATTTATATTTCTTTATTATATTACTCGATGAATTATTATATTATTTCGAAGCAATAGAAATTTTTGAATTTGAGGATTACCGGGATATCAAGATGGGTGTTTTTGATCGTTAAAATTTTACTGGAGTCTATGTATTCTGAGCGAAATTCGAAACTTATTTATTTGATTTATCTAATTATTATGGAGTTCTTTCAGTATTTTATGAACTTTTTGTTTAGTCATTAGTTGATTTTGGATTGAATGATGAGATTTATTTATGCACTTTATTTCTATTATTATTATGATCATAATCATTTGATAGGTTAAATGGACTAGATGGTTTTGATTTCGTTTAAGAAATTGATAAGGAATTTTAGCTTATATTTTTATTTGGAGTAAGAAATGATGACATTTAATCTTTTTCAACTAAACCGAAATTCGTTTGAATTAAACCAACTAATGGTATTATTTTATTTACGCACCTAACTATATCTTTGAAATTTTTAAATTGTTATTCAAATGGATTGCCTTTTATATTTAGATAGTTAAGCGTGCGAATACTACTAAGGCTTTTTAAATCCATAATAAATTCAATCCTATTATCCGAAATATCAATACTAAATAATAATATAATTATATATATTTTAATATACTATTGTATATTAATGAGCGGTTAAAAGCAATATATTTTTCCCTTGAGGTGATTATTAGAAAGAAATATGGTTTTAATTTTTTTGTTTGATTCAAAACACTTGGAAGGAATAATTTGTATCTAATTATTACTTAGATTAATTTCGATTAAATTGGTAAGATTATGAAACATGGATTTAACTTCTTATTTAGTCCCCTAACTTCTCTATAATTTACTAAATTAATAAAATTCATCAGATAGGTTATTATTGGATAAGTTAAGAATTTATAGACAAAGAGGTAGTTGAAAATAAGTATCTTGTTAATATTTATCAAAAATAAAAATAAATTTTTTTAATAATTGATTTTATTTTATTACAGATATTATTATGACTGAGATTAAGATTAAATAATCTCTTGTATTAGGAAAATCCATCAGTAGTTTATAGTTTATTATGGCTAAAATTAATTTCTTCAGTAATATTTTCATCAATATCAATATTAAACATCATACTCTTTTTGGAATACATAAAATTATAATATTTTTTTTTTTATATACAATTAGGTCTGTTCTAAACTTTGTAAGTTGTTTACCATATAAATTTGCAATTCGTTAATTTTTTTACATCATTTTAAGTTAAATATTTCTTTATTGTTTTTAAATTTTAAACACATTTGTAATTTATTAATTTAATAATCAAATTATAAAGTTGAAAAAAAAAATGTATGTTAATAATTGGTTTTTTTTTTGTTATATTTAAAAATTATCAATCATTACATTTATTTATCAATAAATTGGCTTGATAATTAAGTATTTAATTCATCAAAATTTATTATAATTATGTGTCATTGTGAGTTTTTTAACAATTCTTTACTATTCTATACACCATTTTACAATAGTATAGTTTTATTTGTAAAGCTAATTATTACTCTACTTTTTCATCAATTTCTCGGAATTCTTCATCAAATTTATTTATATCATCAACTATAACTGTATAATTTTAGTCAAATATCTTTATTTTCATTTCAATTGTTTAGAATGATGTTTTTTTATTTTTGATTATATTCCAATCATCAATTTAATCTTTAGATTTATTACTATCATTTATATCATCTTAGTTGAAATCTTTTTTCTTATCCTGTTAATTACTTGAATCATCGGTTGAATCATTCGACATAGTTTGAATATTTTATTAATTTTTAATGATTTACTTTTAATCAACCATTTATTTTATTTTTAAATTTTTACTTGATCTTTTTGATTTTTTCCAGGTCTTATTTTATTATTACTATTATTTACACTTTTCTATTTAATCAGTAAGAATTTCACTATTTATTAAACTATTTTTTTTATTTTTTTTTATAGTCGATTATTATATATTTATAATTATATTAATATAGATTTATTTTTATACGTTTATTTGGGTGTATTATTTTAAGTTACTTTTTTAAAAATTACATAAAATTCATTTATCTAGTCAAATATTCTGATTATTTTTATTGAGATTAATAAATAATAGAGTGTGTTATTCTAATTTGTATTGATATAATCACACATACATAATATTTCGAATACTGTGATAATTGTTAAAACAAATTCTTTAAATTAATACATCTTTAAACAATTTGTCAACAAAGATGGTGTTAAGGCTAAAGAAAATATTTTACGAATATGCTAAATTAAATTTTAAGTTTAATATTATATATTTATAAATAAACAAAATTTAATTACTTCAGTGTCTTTTCCAAATGAATAATTTTAATCTAGATCCTTCATTAATAATATTGTATTATTAACCACTTAATTATTATATTTATTTATTATGGGTTCAATTGGGTACTTTAACATTCGTAAAAAAAATATATTCAAAACTATTTCTGTCCCTTTCATTGCTAGTTATAACATTTTTCTTTAACTAATTAAGATTTTATTAAACTATTGACTCCATTATTATTAGTACATTTAAATTTATTATTTTATTTATTTATAAATTTATGCCGTCTTATTTTACTTGAGAAATTAAAACATTTTCCGTTTTAATTTGGTAAATAATTTAATTATATTATAAATAGATCTAAAAAAAAAAAAATTATGAATTTATAGAAAAATATCTATTGTATCCAAATAATTAAAAACATTAAATATTTATTAATATTTAGATACCAATATCTAAATAAATAATTTAAAACTTTATTTTCATTATAAAAATAGGTAAATTTCATAAAATATATTAATTCTTTAAAATCAAAAAATCAATTCTTCTAATATTTATCCATGGTCTATAAAATTCTAGCCCATCAATATTAATATCTTATTCTATTCCATTTTAGACAAAAAAATAATATTATTAATACAATCAAATTCAATCAGTCTCTTACAATATAATTTTCTAATCATTAATTAAAATTTGTATTGTGCAAAATTATTTAATAATCTTAATTAGATTTATATCGTATATCTTAATATTTATTGAAAAAATTACTAAATAACCAAAACATTCCATTAAAAAATTATTTTTACAGGAAATAATATTATTTTACATAAACTAACCTCACATACTAGGGTGTCCATAGAAGGCTTAATAATTTCAATGCATATAGTAGATTTAATAGTTATTGAGATAAGATTTTTGGTTGTCGATATTTTTGAACCAGATCTTAAATATATTTATACATATTTTTCTATCTAAAATTTCAGTCTAAAGTTTTTCCTCTTGAAAGTTTTTTACTCATGATATTTTATGATCTAATACTAAAATATTCATAATTAGTTATTCAAATTCAATTATTTATTTAATCTTTTGATTTTAATACTCGAAATATAGAAAAAGTATCATTTTGATGTGTATTTTTGTGCTAAATATGATTGTTGTTTGAAATCATGAAAGAAAAAAAATGAAGATTAATGTCTGGGAGAAAAATATCTATTTAATGATTAGCCCGTTTTCCTTGACAAATAATTTTAATTTTATAAAAAAATTATTTAACAAAAATTTAGTACTTATGATAATTAAAATAAAATAATTTGGAGTTTATGGATTCATAATAATTTTATCAAGGTAAAAAAATTCGAAGATTTTCTTCTTCAGATGATCTTAAATATGTATAAAATGATAATGATGATATGAGGGATTCAAACAAGGCAGTAATTAGAACTGTAAGAAAATATAGCGAGTGTGATGAAGATGGCGAGTATATAATATAATTATATGGATTATTTTAATTTTAATCATTATTATAGATAGGATTAAATGTTTTTTGAGTAAACAATAGATGATAAATTTTATTTAAGTTGTATATTAAAGAATATGAGTTTGAGAATATGTATATTTGAGAAACTTAGTGAAAAATTACACTTATAAATTGATATTGATAATTTTCATTAAAATGATTAGAATAAATTTATAATAGAAGATATATTTAAAGATGAATGGGACTAGGATGATTAGGAATAATTATAGTTTCAGTAAAAAACTACTTTCCTTGGTAGGGGAACATTTGGAAAGGTATGTTTAAAAACAAAAATGAAATTAAGAAAATAAAAATATGAAAAATTAAATAATATCTTAGGTTTACAAAATAAGGATGAATGAATAATAAAGGTATTAAGCTTTTAAAATGATTACGTATAACAATTTTAAAGATTTTTTATAAAATATAGCAAAAAATCTAAATGAGGTACTAATTTATTTTTCAGGTTTATTTTTATTTTTTTTTATTAAATGAGGTCCTTATAATAAAATAATTAAAAGATATCTAAGGATGTGTTTAGTTTGAATAAGCATACTATTTAGACAGTTTTTTTACTTAAATAACATAAAATGATATATAATAAAATAGAAAAATTTGTAGACAATGGTTTAACAACGCTTTAAATTTAAATAATTAAGAAGATTTTTTCTCATAAACCGAATTTCATTTGGCTATAGTAATGGAATATTGTGATTGCACATTATAGGATTTAATAAATGCAAGAACTATACTTCGCACTCCTTGGACTGAAGGATAATTATTTTAAATCGTAAAATATTAAATCAATATATTAAGCTTGATTATATAAAAAGGCAAATTAATTATGTACAGCTTTATAAACTGTAAATTAAAAAGGAATAGTTCATCGTGATATTAAGCCATCCAATATATTATACAATCATAATTAAGAAGCATATTTATTAGCTGACTGGGGGGAAGCTAAACAGTTCTACAACAACTATTAAAATATAAATGAGCCATTTCTCACACAGTCAGTTAGAGGAACTGAACATTTCATGTCTCCCGAGCTTAAATTTTTGTAGACCGATTAAAAATATGATCCATTCAAATCAGATATTTATTCCTTGGGTATATTTATATATATATATATATATATCTATATATATTAAAAAGGTATTTTATTTTTACATTTGATGATAAAGATAACCCCATCAAAATTTAATTTGAATAAAGTTATTACATAAATACATGAATTGAGAGGATTTTATAATTTTTTAAATATCGTTAGAGGTATGGTTAAAGAGGATGTTGTTTTTTTTTAATTATTTATTTTAATTTAATTTTATTTTAAAATAGTTTACTTAAAGGAGTTCGTTAACGGATGTGGTTATATTATTGTAATAGAATACTATGACGAAGCCTAATGAAAATATGATAATAAATTTTATATTTGATAAAAAAAATTCACCTAGTTCTTAAATTATATTACTCAAAGAGATTGCTTAAAGTTATATAAGATTTTAGAATTATAGTTTGGCTCTTGAATAATTTATAAAGATAATAAAGTAAATATATATAATTCAATACTTCATATTTTTTTCAAAAAAGAATATGTGACGAAAAGACAAAATAAAAAATTGATTAAATTACTACATAATAACCAGAATCACAAAATAAATTATAAAACATAGATATTCTAAAATAATAATCAGTTAGAGAGCCGGATAAAGATACAATTTATTTTCGTAACCTAAAAGCAGAAATGTAATTAGAGGTAGGAATAACCTATTACTAAATTCATAAGTATGAGAACTCAATAAGATATTTAGAGAAGGCCAAAAAGTATTTTAGTCATATTTTAGACAATCCAAATAGATTTGATAATAGAAAAAAGGAAAAGATAAATTTCTCGCTCCTCAAATGTAAAATTAATATTAGCTCTTCAAAAAGAATATTGGGAAATTTCAGAGAAGCAGATTTTCTAATTAAAGATTCTATCAAATAATTAAAAAATATAAGGTGATATAAAAATATTTATATATTTTTTTTATGAATTAATATTATACATTATAGAATTACATAGCCGAACCATTGGAAAACAAGTTTTTCGCTATATAATTAGGCTGCTAATTTATATAAAAGTATTGGTCGTATCGGAAAAGCAAAAAATACAATTGAAAAAACAATAAATAGAATGTATGATAAAGCACAATAATATTTTGAAAAAAAACCTAGGTTTTTTTTATTCTATTACATATGCAATAAATAAAAAAAAGCCAGTTTGTTTATTTATTTATAACTAGGGCTAATATATATGAGACTGGTGGAGAATTATAGGCTGCATTAAAATATTACATAGAGAGCCAAGAGCTATTAATGAATTCAAGGTCTAGAACAGAAAGGAATAAAAATGATTGTAATTTTTAATTAAATCTATGTCGTCTGTATAATAGGTAGATATCTTTAAAAATCTTATATTATAAATTTTATATTTATTAATTTTAATTCAGACTTGGAAATTTTAAGAAAGGAAGCTAATATTATCAATATGCGTAATAATCTTTTGAAAGGATGCGCATAGAAAATATAATGATTAAAATATAAATGAAAAAAGCATAAATATATTATTTATGGAAAAATTTGAAATATTAACAAGCAACTAAAACCAATTAAGAGTGCATATTATTATTATCAGTAAAAACAAAATCAAAATCAATATTTATTTTGTTTTCATTATAAAATACACTTATATAATAGAAACTTACAGATTAATCATAAATGCATCAATAATTATTTCATATAATATTGCAAGCTAATATATACATAGATTCACAATAAATCAATTTATGTGAGATATAATTGAGTGATGCATAAAGAATATAGGATTAATTATTTTAATTGTAGGACGGAAAAAAGGATGGATAACTTTCTTAGGGTGATATAGATTTATTAAAAGCTAGAATTGCATTGGTAAAATAGGAATATGAATTAACATAAGTAAAGATAAAAAATATTGAAATAAATATTTTTTTTTAAAAAAAAAGTATTATCTAGATCAATGTAGAAGAAATTATGAACATTCTTAAATTCATTAATCATCAATAAAATGGGATGAGTATAATTTACAATTAACTTATTTGTAAAAGGCTTAATTAGATTATCAAAATAATATGAGGTCAAATGAACCTAATATTAAATAAACTTATATATGAATAAGAATTTATTTGTTTTGTTTTTTTTAATTTTGTATTAAAAAATTTAAGAATAAAATTTAAAAATTAATTAAAATTATAGATGTTTTTAAATCCTTCAAAATTAAAGGTAGATGCATAATAGGTGTTTTTATTTTTAGAGGAGCATTACAAGGTTCTATCTTAGTTGCCTATACAGCCTGATGTGAAACCTGGATTTTTAAGAAATCAACTTAGTACAAGTGCCCCCATTGAACCGAAAAGTATCGATAAAATAATAAATGAAATTGAATAAAAATTGGTTCCCGGAATGACTAATTGGCATCATCCAAATTTTTATGCCTATTTTCCCAGTGAGGCAACTCATGCAGCAATATTAGGTGATATATTAGCAACCTCATTCAATAACCCAAACTTTTCTTGGCATGTTAGCCCAACTGCAACTGAGTTAGAAAACATAATATGTGATTGGATTGTATAAATGCTTGGACTCCCTGATCAATATTTATTTAAAAACTAAGGAGGAGGGGTAATAATAAATTCAGTCACTGAGGCTTATTTTAGTAGCGTTAATGCGGCAAAATATAAAAAATGCTAAGAATTGGATATTAAATATGGGGATGTAAGAATATTTAAATTAGTAGCATATTATCCTGAATCATCATAATTTTGGTGTTAAAAAGCACTTTTTATAAAGGAAATATAAAATTAAAGAATGTTACCTATGGAATATAATTAGGAAAACCAAATATATCAAATAAATTTACAAAATTTATAAAATTAAATTGAAGAGGATATTAAAAATGGTTTTATTCCATTTTGGTTTGGTGCATCTATTGGTGGTACGGCTGTTGGAACCACTGATGATATTAATTCAATAGGATAAATTTGTTAGAAATATAAAATTTTCTTAAATGTTGATGCTGCTTATAAAGGTACATAGTGGGTATGCCCTGAACTCAGGGAACAAACAGAGGGACTTAAATACGTTGATGCAATATAAATCAATTTTGCCAAAAATATGATGATGGGTATGAATGGCTGTACGATGTTCGTTAAGGATAGAGAAAATTTAATGGAGAGTCATGGAAAGCTATTATAGAAAAATGAAATATATTAAAATTAATTTAATGGTTAATTTGATATAGTTGATTATAAAGATTGGACAGTGGGATTTGGTAAACGATTCAATTCAATGAAATTCTTTGTAGTCTTTAATTATTTTGGAATCGAAGGAATGCAATAATATGTTAAATATAAAATTAATATGTCAAAATATTTTCTTGAATAAATATCCTTACTTGAGTATTTTGAATTTCCCATTAGACGGGAATTAGGTTTAGTTTGCTTCAGACTTAAATAGTTTTCCAATAAAAGCAAAGATGAAATGATTGAAATTAATCGATAACTTTTGAAAGATGTTAATTCCATGAATCCCTAAGATGGCTTTATTTCAGGTACTTTATTTGCAGGTTAATATTTACTTCGCTTCATAGCCAACAATTCCAACGGCTCCTAAGATTCAATCAATTTATTTATCAGAAAATTGATTTTATGCTCGGAAAATCTTCTGAAACTATGATACAATTGAAATAAATTTCAATTTTAACATATAAATCATAATCATTATAATAAATAAAAATATATATTAATTTTTCATTTATATTTTATCCTTAATATCAAACAATAAAAACTTTAATCTTGATTTATCTAATTAAATATATATTAATTTTA
>Ga0102912_1000140_pt1 | contig 10989 bp, 3 predicted proteins | sample Colrivmeta1560A3_FD_78499 | JGI IMG/M metagenome (GOLD analysis project Ga0102912, IMG submission 78499) | Estuarine microbial communities from the Columbia River estuary - metaG 1560A-3 | ecosystem: Environmental > Aquatic > Marine > Intertidal zone > Estuary | place: USA: Columbia River Estuary...
CATGGGTAGGGATTGGTTTATTATTAACTGCATTAATTATAACTATATTATTCTACACTTATGTTAAAGATAAAGAATGATATTAAAAAAAATAAAATAAATAAATGATAAAATTCAGATATTATAAAAAATTAACAAAAATAAATTAGATTAAATTTAAAAATATATCTTTCTCTCAACAATCAGATAATTAAATTCAAGAAAAAATTGATCAATCACTTAAATTAACTATTTTTTGCTCACTAAATATAAACAATTAATATGTAAATAGTCTTTCTCTGCATCTTTGATTAAATATAACAAAGCTGGTATCAAAAGAAAATTCTTTGTAATTTTATGCTTCACTATAAAATTAAAGATGAAGATGCATATAAAAACTATATAATAAAAAATTTTCATCTAAATTTTTAATGGTTAGTTAAAAGGATTGCTACGCAAAATTTCTTTTTATTGATTGAATTTTTAAAAATATAATATAATAAGCCCTAATTTTAAAATATCAAAAAATATTCGAATATTTTTCTCTATAGTATATATATACATATATATTTGAAATAAATAAATATTTATAAATAGGAAAAGCAAAAACATATGAAAAACTTTGCGATGTATCATATGGAGTAGTAGAAGATAACGCTTTTTTATTGGGAAGAAATTGTGAAATGTTACAATGGATCGAAAATTCTAGTAAAAATAACTATAAATATGAGATGGAATGGAGATCTTAATTTGTTGACAGTAGCTATTTTAGGTATATTAATATAAATTATCTTTGATAAATATTAATGAAATTATAATATCAATTAAATATTAATATAATATAAATATAAAATTATATAATATAATTATTTATAATATAAATTATACAATATAATAAAATATTTGTAATATAAATATAAATAGAGATTAAGTTGGTCATTATAATGATTAATCTATGTTTATTATATAATCCGAGTAATTTTTAAATCCACATGTGAATGTAGGGGCATATGAAATAAGTGAATTTCAAAAAAGTAGGCTTAAAAATTTTGTTAATCTAGATTTATCATAGTAAAATGTAAATTAAGCCATAATAACTTCAGGAGGTAAGCATAAAATAATGTATTTATTTTTAATTAAAAATGACATATAATTTAATATTTATATAATTTTTTTTTATTTTATTATTATGATCCTAAATTAGATTTTAAAATGGAAATTATATATATTATTAACAAAATACTAATTAGGCTTAGGCTGGTGATTTTAGGGTTTCTTTTTAGAAGATCCCATGTGAGCATATAAGTAAATATTTTTAAAATAAATATTCTCAATTCTAAGCTATTATGTCGCAGTAAACTTAAAATACGTTTGAGGCATTTAAAATTACCGATAAATATGACGAATCCTAGTAAAATGATGGTTAGGAGAGATAAGGTGGATGTTTTGGATCACAATATTGCGGTATCGCTTGCGCTTTAGCTAAAAAATTTGAATCGCCATTAGAAGATGTAGATTGGATTTATGAAAAAGTTATAACGAAAAATTAAATTATATAAGAAAAATTAAATGAAAACATGTTTTAAAGTATTTTTACAAGATTGATCGGCTGCTGTTTAGTTGTATATACATTATTTTTTTAAAAAAATTAATTTAGGGTGCGGGTATTAATTTGTTCTTTTCGCCAATAACACTTATAATTTCATATTTCCCTCTTTTTGGAAAAATTTTGGCTGCAATCAGTGAATTAATATTTATTCTGATTGTAAATATATTTTATTTTCTTAACAAAATAAGAGTTTTATTATTTCAACAATTTTTTCAATATTAACAATAGCTATAGCATGGATTTGGTATAGACCGTGGGTGGGTATCACTTTGTTATTAGTAACAGCTATTTTATCAGTTTTGTTCTATTCATATGTATAAAGTTTAGAATGATAATTATTAATATTTTTTTTCACCGACTTATAAATTTAAATAAAAAAATTATCTTTAATTTTCAAATTAAATTAACTTTGATTATTAGGAAAATTAATTGGATTAATTAAAATATTATTGTCTTACCCATTGAAACAATTGTTATAAATTAAAAAATTATTTTTATTCTTTATTTTTAATTATCCCCTTAAATTTCTTTTTTATACTTAATATTTATAAATGTCAGATAAACCTTGGTAAACTGGTTAATTATTTATAAATAGGGAGGAAAATAAATATGATCCTTTATCTAAGACTAATGAATTTAAGCTCGGATCAACTGGTATGACGAATGGTAAAAAATGAAATAATTAGTATATTTTGGTAATATTAAAAAAAAAAAGAAATCAATTAAAATTACGGTAGTACAGCAGGCAGTTTTAGTAAGCCTAAATAAATTTCTGAAATATCTAGTGTTAGGAATCAATTAAAGTTGATAAAGGCTGGATCTACTTAAAAATCTGATGATCAGTAAATCGATCATCAAATGAATTTACTTACTGATTAAATATCAGAATTGGATAAGCGAGTGCGAGATAAAGATATGGGCTATTAATTTAAACCTATAGTACCACGCTAAAGATCAATTCCAGTTAAGAAGGATGAACCAATTATATTCTAAATTAATAACTAAACATCTAATTTAAATCGCAATCCATTTTAATAGACTCAATCCAATTCAAATTAAATCAATTAGCAACAAACAATATAAGAAAACAACGGTAGCGCAATGATTAACATGTCTCGTAGGAAAAGAGAGGTCGATAATAATAATGACATCGGCAGCAATAAAAAACCACAAAACGCAGGATTGGATTTATATTTACCCGAAGATAAACCCCAATTAAATAATAATTTAGGAAAGATTACCGTAATTAAACAACAACCAATCATTGAATAAAAATAACAATAATAATTCATTACCAGCGAACCCTAAAAATAACATCAATAATCTCAATAAGCTAAAACATAAGAAACATAGAAATAATAATAATAATAATAATAATAATAATAATAATAATAATAATAATAATAATAATAACAAATACAAATACAAATACAAATACAAAATCAAACTCATAGCAAAATTAATACAGCCAAAGATGAAGGGCCAGCCTACATGTCATCAATAAACAATAATGATAAATAAAAGCGTGTTGTTTTACCTGGATCTAAGAATCCTTTGGATGAAAAACCTGCTATAGCGTAAAAATCTGATTTTGAGGAAAAATTGAGTAAAACAAAAATAATAATTATCAACTATTTATTGTAAAATCATATAATAAAAAGAAGAGGCAGTACTTGAATAGCCGGTGGAGGATGAGGAAGTAGAATTGATTTTATGTCCTGAAGGATGTGGTCGATCATTTAAGTAAGATGCACTTGAAAAACACATAAATATATGTAAGGCTGTTTTCTAGTAAAAAAGAAAAGAGTTCAATTCAAAATCTCATAGAATTGTTAATTAAGAATAATAAAAATTGGCAAGATAAGGATAGATAAAAGAAAAGTAAATTCAAAAATAGATGCAAGTATAAAATCTTTTATATATGATATATCTTTCTTTATTTCCTTAGAAAACTTAAAATGGAACTAAGAAATGGAAAGAGTAGTCTGAGTAACTTCGTAATATAGTTAAAAATGTATATTTTAATATTGAATATATATATATTTACAAAATTTTATTCTTATTAGGAGGTATAAGGAGAGGTGGCCTAAATCTAATAGTAATAAAAATCATAGAAATGAAAAATATGCTATTAAATTATTTTAAATAAAATATTCGCTCTTTATGCGAATTTATTAAGCTTATAATTATTAAGAATAAATTAAAAATATTATTTTATTTATTTTTTTTGAAAATTATTAAATGAACTTGCTAGCTGATTTTATAAAATAGAAAAATTTAAATGCTTAGTTTGTTACAAAAACGTCAATCACGTTAATAAATTAGAATATTGATTAAATAGGTTCATCTAATTTGTACTAAGATATGTTTTTATTTTTTTATTATTTTATATTTATTATTTTGAATAATTTATTATTTTTGGTACAAAGTATATATTTACATCTATCAAAAAACAATATAATGAGTTTAGAGGGTATGTAATCATTTAAAGTATTGAAATATTTCTCTATATCGCATAATTTGATTATATCGATTGATGAGTTTAAAAAATGCTCAAATTAAATAGTAAATTTATCAGTTTTGGGTAATCCTATATGCCTGAATCCGGATTATCAGGCCTAAATTGTGGATATATTTTAGGATCTAAAATAATTGGACAATCTTAAGATAGGGTTAAATAAAAGATAGCTTGCTTTAGAAGTTAGAGCTAGACTGGAGAGCTTTGGATTTCTATTATTTATTACAATGTAATGTATATAAATACAGTATAATGATACAAACATGAAAATAAAATAGTTTCATTAGTAGATACTTAGTATAATTCATAAATAAAACGGTGACGAAATAACATATTTATAATAATTTAATGAATTATTGAATGAATTAGATAAATTTGTTGAATAATTTTAAGATGATCCATTTTTGATTATGATATTAGATGTTTTTCAGAATATAGAAAATTAATACATTCAATCATACTATTTATATGATAAGATCTAAATATTTATGAAATAGTAATTCAATGATAATACTATAGCGCAATATTATGCAAACCTAGTTATGTCAGAAATTGATTTAGATTAATTTGCTTCTAATACAATACATTTTAAAGATCAGATTATAAAGAAATTTTCTCCTGTCTAGGATAATATACTATAGTTTCCTAGTTTTATATACAATATTAAGTATATGTACGGTGTTCTTTAAGCATTTAAGGATTTATGTATTGTTGTAATAGAGTAATAATATATTCCTGATCATAGTATTTAAAATAAAAATGAATAAACTTAACATAAAGCTGAAAATTTAAAAAATTACATAAATTCAATGGAATATAATAAACTACCATATGATTCTAACTCATTGATAATTTAGGATTAGTATTTAAAATAATTGTATGACTAGGATATAAATTACGATAGAAATATTGATAATAATATTGAAAAAAATGAATAATAAAATAAGAATTTATAAAATTCTGATAGATCGTAAGAGGATAAACGAATTGTATAAGAAAAAATCATAGAAAAAAATTAAAGAAAAATTAAGGATATTGATTAAAAAAAATATATTGATGGTGGGATTTAAATCTAGAATTAAGTTATAGAATAGGGTGATATTTAAAATATAAGTGAGGAAATGAATAAATATGTCTAGGATTATATTTAGTCTTAGATATAAGTAAATAAAAAGATTTATAGGAAAAGTAAGGGTTTAGAATTGATATATTTATTTTATATTAGAATGAGATAAAAATTATTTATTTCTAACCTGAGGTAAATTAAATTAACTCACAAAACAAATCTCAGCACTGGTATTTAAAAGTTTTAATTACTATTCAACAAAATTAAATCAAAGGTAATTAAATATGGACTCAACTAGATAAAATATAATTATCTAGCTAAAATTATTTTTAAGGAATTAGAGTCAATGAAGAAAAATAGATATTTTGAAAAATTGAAAGAATATTCTAATATATCCATCAATATCGAATTATGTATTGGAGCTAGTCATAATATGCGGCTATTACGAAAATATTTCAAAGCCTGGAAACAATATCGATTAAAATAAAATTAAATTTTATAATTTCATTTACTAACTTTACGAGCTTATGACCTAAAAAGATCTGCATTCAAATAAATTTTACTATATTAATATTTCGCCGATCTAAATAGATCAAAGAATATTAATATAAGATAAGAAATTCCCATATATACCAATACAAAATCGAATTAGTTTTTGAATAGTAGAGCTATGAAAGATTTTTTACGGTAAAGAGATAATGAAAAGTAATATAATTTCAATAGGAGTCAGTTCTATTATGGAAGATCATCTAATTAAAACTGCTCATCTTGTGGATGGGACCAATGATACTATCTTATTCAATAATATATGATTAATTTCTATATATATATGTTTATACTAATTTAAGGAATAATAAAATAAAAATATATGTATGTTCTGTTTTTAAAATAAAAATTATCAAATCAAATAATAAAATTGACTATGAATATTATATAAATCATATGAATATTGAGTGATGGGCTACCGGTATATACGATAATTGGAGGAGTAGTAAATTGTATTTAATAGATCTTTTTTTTAAATGATAAATGTAATATTTAGGATATAAAATTAAAATTTATACGGTAGTTCTTTGTTAGAAGTAGTTTGGATCATTATTTGAGGCATAATAATATATGGTATAATTGGTATAATGTTTGAGTCCTGTGAATGATGTATTCAATTTATATCCTAGATTAAAAGTTAATCGAATGGATGCTGATGAATTATCGCTTGGTATTAGTTAGGTGTTACCATTTCTGATTTAGAGGAAGGTTGGTTGTGTATCTTTATTATCTGTAATATCTATTAAAATATATATAAATCCTTAGGTTGTTAATTAAAATCCAGAGATTGTGACATTTTCTTCATCTGCTTAACATATTATATTAGTTTGATTGATAAATGATGGTATGGTTTAGTCTATTGCAATAGGCTAAGATAGTGATATTAATGCTGGTAATCCTGCTACATTTTCATGAAAGCCTTATTATATTGTATTTTAATTTATATGGGTGCTTAGAATTTTTGGGGTTACATCATCTAGCTCTGTTTCATCAAGAAAATAAACATATATTGATACAAAAGTCTCATCATAAGACTCATCGCTTGATTATTAAAGTAACCTTCGTCTACCATAATAGCACCAATCATTTAAACCATTTCGAATCAATCTAGCTGGTACTTTAAAATATAGTGTTAAATAGCATGTCATCTAAATTGTCAAAGATAACGTAACATTAGCTGAAAATTAAAAATCTATCCTAAACGATACGCCCTAATTTGATTTTGTTTGAGCTACTATCAAAGCCGAGAGAGGCGAATACAATACTTTTTTATTTTTTTTAGATAAATTTAATACATTATTAAAAATAAATATATATATAATATATATTAACAGTTTGTATTAACACAGAAGGCTGTTATATTATAGAAGGTTTTGGGTCTTAGGTTTTAAATGTATAATATTTATGATTGTGAGGGATCAAAAAAATTTAGCAGTCCAAAATGTTAACTGTAGGGATCTGAATTGTTATTTTAGGGGAATTTTAACACTTATTATACAATTTGAGCGTTCGATAGTAATATAGACCCTGGTAATGATGCATAATAGTATAAAGTTGAGTATTCAGTGCAATTAGCTACCAGCTATAACCAGGTAGCGCCTTGTGAAGCATTTTAGTTTATGGAGATTGAAGCATACGGTACCCTTCCCTAAGGTTTACTGATAATAATTTAGAGCTATTAGATGGGTTTATAAAATTCCTCTACCAAACTTGTTACAGAGAATGATAATTAGCAACTTTAGCCAATGTTTATACCCCCAACATTAGCGCATAAATTAATTGCACCGATGGATTATTCATCATTAAGAGTGAGACTAGAAGTTCCTTTTAAGTATAAGCCTTACATACATTATGATGGGTATATTCTTATATTTGATGCAGGTTACTATGTGGTTAAATTGAATATGATTGGTAGTGCGCATCCGCCGATGGGAATAAGATAGGTCTAATTCTAGGTTTTAATTGTATAGATATTTGAGCTTAAGAATATTTTTAATAATGGTAGGGCTGAGTGTAAATTATTATCATTTGATTTAATGAACTCTATCAATTATAGACCTTATTATGTTTATGAATTACCCTGTATTTAGAATTTTACAATTGATGATCCTTTTTATGCTTTTGCTTCTGCTGGTGTCATAGTAAAATTGGATGTGTTCAGTGAAATTGAAAAAGTACATAAAAAGCATCCTGATTGCGGTATTACAGCTATTTATGCTGTAAATAGACCGGAGGATACCTCCAAGATAGATATTTGGTTTAGTGTGATAGGATCTAACCATAGTAGTGTAACTTATTAAGGGTTCTGTAATATGGGAAATTTTTAAATATTGAAAAAAGGAGTGAATGTTCTTGCATAAATCAAACTGGAATTAAGTTTGGCTACGGTAAATGTCCATAGATTAATACCACATGATTGGTAATCAGGATTTTTAATGTTTTACAAAATAATATAGTAATATGGATTACCAAAAAAATCATCTTATAAAATTGTAAGCATCAAGCGATTACCCAAACTAATACATTCATCAATATAATTAGTTGTATTATCAGTGTTCCATATATAGCATATTGGTTCTATATATGTTAAAATCATTTACCATTCTTATGGAAAATCTATGTATATAATATTTTTTGTATTGATTGATCCAGCGGGTAGAGTTACTTTAAATATATATGTGGAATCTGATCTGATATATTGATTAGTGGTTTATATTGCCTTTATGCGAATAATCGTTGGTGGATTGGATATTATATTTTATGGTTATATATCTTATATAGTTCCATATTCAACTAATAAAGATAGGTCAGTATTATTTGTAAGTCCAAAAAATATTTAACTAGAATATAATTACCAGTTACTTGGCTATAATATACCTAAAATACGTAATTATATAGTAGTATTAGCATTATATGATATTGCTAAGTTATTGATCATTATTGTATATGGTCTTATAACAGAGCATGCAACGAATATATTATTTATATAGCAAAATGTTAAATTATATGTTAACTGAGAAGTATATGTTGTTGGAAATACAATCAAAATAGATGAATTAGAATTTAGGTTTATAATGCTTGGTGTTATTAAAAAAGTTATATCAATTTCAGATCCTGGAAAATTACATAATTTTTATAATATCTATAATGAATTGATTGGCATCAATGATTCATCCTTAGTCACAGCACTCTCCACATCTATAATATTTGCCTAATATATTACAGTTACAGAATTCTATAATCCAAAATAACCACTTATAGGCTATGGATTATAACTATATGGTGTAACAACCCCATTACATTTAAATACAAAAGTCTAAACAGATATTATATCCATACTTGGTATAAGATATATAGAACTCAATGGTAAACCATCGGCTCCTGCATAAATATTAACATCTCTCCATAATGTACTTGGAGATCCACTAGAATCGGTAACCTAACACATCAAGTTTTCCTGAGTTAATTTATTATCCCCTGCAAATACACCCATCTCTATTACCACCTATTCTGCCTACCATATAGCTCTAGGTATAGAAAAATCTAAAGATATACCACCAAATGATCTTTTATTTATAAAATCAAAAACCAAATTACCTAAATACATTGTTTATTAAGTAACAGTATTATCAAATTAAAATACACTTTATATTCTAGATTGATCTATTATATTACCCGAACTACTCTATGTTTATATATTAAATCCTATATTATTAGATACAACATTAGGATTATCAACACCCCATTGATATAAGATCTAATCCCCATATGCTATAGGACACATTATGCATTCTGATATACTAAATATTATCTATAACTAACCATTAATTTATACCTAATTCACCGTACATTTATGCTTAATATACCCTTAATTTTAATTAACTATCTAACATCTAGAACCTGGATTCATTATTTTAAACTAAGGTATATTTTAAAACCAAACCATCACTTTACCACCATTTGGTATAGGATTTGATGTTTAGAACATCCATTTAATTTATTATTAAGACTACCCTATTATCAATGCAGGCGATACACCCTATATATTCAACTAACCATATGTTTAAACTATCGAACTTGGATTTTAAATAAATGCACGCAATCCCTATAATGAATCACTCCATGTAAATGACGTATACTTAGGCAAAATATTACCATTTATATATGGTACATTAGCTTAGGTAAGCTACAAAGTAGATAAACTAGATATTGTACTAGTCTCATATGGGCAATACAATACGTATCTAATTTCATCCCCAACCATATAATTAAATGTTTCACACATACCATCAGCACCATTTTATGTTATATACACACTTATTTATGTATTATCATTAAATATAGGATTAGCCATTATTAACATAAATCCTCCACCGTTATAACAATCATTTTTCAAAGAATTTTTAGTTATACCCTAAACTGCATCAGCATGCCCAATATTTATTATTATTGTAGTATCATTCTAACCGACTGTCAATCCCGATGTCTACATTCCATATTATATATTAACTATACCCGGATAAACATATTTATTATATAATGCATTCTATGCCAACTAAAAATTAAATTAATCACTATTTTTATTATATATCTATTAATATTATTATATAATTTACTTTTATAAATTTTAATCACCAGACAATCTATACATGGATAAAATTTAAATAAATCCACTTCCAACCTCATATTTACTATTATCCGTCATCATTCCTAAAAAAAAATTCATCTTAATCTTATTTGCAGGTGTAGATACTGGTATCAACAACTAAAATAAGTTACCGCTTCCAGTAGGAATCGATTAAAATTATATATCGACTCGTTCAAAATTATTATAACTCTATCCATTACCCAACAAACCACTAGGATAATACCTACAAACAGGCTAAGTTAAACCACTATACTAACAAGTCACCTCATCAGACTCATCATTCTTATAAAATGGTACAGCATTCATAAAAAATAAAGATATCACCTATGTAGCTCCATTTAATTCATTTTAATTAAAATAACCAGCCAACCTAATCAAGCCAGGAAAATAAAAACCAGAATTTCCCTACTAATAACTTGAAAAATAATTCACTATCCCAAATCGTAGATTTTATGGTTAAGGTGTTGATATAGTATAACCATTTATCAACATAGACTATTTTAATATAGGATTTTATCCATTTATTTAATCGAATGTTGCAAAATAAAAATCCTAAAGATTATCATCCGCATACAAGGAGGAATGAAACTAAATAAAATATTATAATAATAATAATAATAATA
>Ga0102912_1000143_pt1 | contig 10944 bp, 6 predicted proteins | sample Colrivmeta1560A3_FD_78499 | JGI IMG/M metagenome (GOLD analysis project Ga0102912, IMG submission 78499) | Estuarine microbial communities from the Columbia River estuary - metaG 1560A-3 | ecosystem: Environmental > Aquatic > Marine > Intertidal zone > Estuary | place: USA: Columbia River Estuary...
GGAAAAATTCTGTCTCAGATGGTTCCATACGAACTAAAATAACTATTGCGTGATGTAAATATTTCATTAATGATTATCTATAATCTTCTACTCTTATCACATATCCAGACCAACCCTGTATTGTACGATCCACATATTGATTCTAACAAAGCATCCTATTTTTATTCTCAAGCACTAGCAATTTAGTTGAACAATTAACTAAAAAATCCTCCCATGTATCATTGATTAGTATAGCTTTAAATTGTAAAAGGATTAATTATTTTTATTACTCTATTCATGATGATGATGAAAACCCTGTAAATTATATTCTTAAATATTTTAAATTTTATAAGCTAAAACACCAAATGTTAATATCAAAAGGAATACCCCCATTAGAATCCTTCTTGTTAAAATACAACCAAACTCACCAATTTTGAAACTCATTATTTTATCTTTTAAAGGAACAGTATGAAATATCTTACCATCCGTACCCAATTCTTCGGTACAAACTGAACATCTTATAAATAGATATATATAATAAATATACTTATGGACCAGAGATTTTGTTAATAACATAATAAAAGGTACCAATAGCATGCTAATAAGTAAGCCAAATAATAGCAATACTAAAAAACATATTATGTAGCTCAAATATCCATTTTAATAGGTAATAGTTGATAAAGTTGTATTCAAGCAATAAGGACATTTAACTTGGACCTATCTAAATAGATATAAAATTATATATAAATTAACTCATCTCCTAGAGATACGTCGCTTTAAACCTTTTTTTAATTTTTTGTAACACTTTAATTTTTGCTCATTGCGTTTTATTTATTAATTTAAAAATAAAATAAATAAATATATTATTTTAATAAAAATAAAAAAATGTTCTCGTTAATTAACTCTTTGATTAAATGATATAATTTAAATATAAACATAATTATTTAAAGTGAAATTTCAGGAAAATTAAAAAGATAATCAAAAATTCATTCTCAAATGAATAATAACATGATTTGTTATAATTTACTATTTAATGAACAGAAATGATATCAAAATGTTGTAAAAAAATTATCAAAAAATTAAAAAAAAATTGAAGATTTTTTTAAGTATAAAAAAAATTCAATAAATTAACTATATATTTATATTGAATTTAATTGATGATAAGACTATTAAATATCTTTTAAATTAAAAAATTAAAATTTATATTAACCGATGTAAAGTGCAGATTAGGAAGAATAAAAAAGATTGGAAGCTGGAAAAAAATTGAGGGAACGTAAAGCATTATAAAAATAGTAAGTAGAGGAATCAATAATAAGAGCAAAATAAGAATAAGAAAAAAGAAGATAAGCAGAATTAAAGCTTAAGGAAGAATTGGAATCGAATCCAAATTTGAAAAACGGATAACCTCCAGATGTTGAAAATAATGAAAATTTAAAAAATTATAAAGTTAGCCAAACAGTAACAGTTTAAGATTCTTAAACGTAAAAAGTTGATGAATAGACATCATCAACTGTTTAAAATTTCACAATTACATCATAAGAATTTAGTTTATTGAATTAATCGAATATGGGATAATTTATGATTTAATAATAATCATTGGAATAAGAACACCATCCTATCATACATGAGGAGGAGGATGATTAATAATATGTAAGAAAAAGATAAACTACTCAATCATTAAAAGCTAAACTAGATTAATAAAAAAGGTAAGTTGAAGAATCAATATTGAAAGCAAAATAAGAGTAAGAAAAAAGATAATAAGAAGAATTAAGACTATAGTAAATTTAACTGGAATAGGAATAATAAATTTAAATATAAGATATTGTTTAGGATGATTAATAAATTAATGATGATGTAGATAAGTAATAGGGATAAGATAAAATTTAAGAGGTTCATCGAATAAAAGCAATATAATGGAAAAGATTAGAGGATGAGTTAAAGTTAAGGACTGAATAAGAAATTTAAAAAAGATTACTAGAACAATAAGAATAATAAAGAATCTTTTAAGAAGAATATCAAAGGCTTGAATAAGAATTCTAGATAAAGAAAGAACAAGAATTATAAAATAAATTACAAGAATAATAAGAATAATTTGATTAGTTATTAAAAAATCTATAGATTAAAAACGATTAAGAAACAGAGAAAAGAATAAATGATGAATTAATTACAAAAACTGATTATTATAATAGGTTGTATGAGGAATTGAAAAATTAATATGGAGCGGAATTGGAAATGAAACTCTTAATGTATTAGGAAAATTTATAAAAAGAAACTAAACTTTAATATAGTTAAAGGGAAAAAGAACTCGAATAAGAATTTGATGAAAAATTAAAGAAACTATTTCAGGATAAATGTTCTGAAATAGATTTATAAAATAATAAATTTTAGGAGGAATAAAAAAAAGAGTATGAGAATGAATTTTAGAGAAAATTATAAGAAGAATTAAATTAAAAGGATTAAGAGAACGCTCAATAATTAGACGATTTAAAAGCACAATTTGAAAGAGAACTTGAGAGGTAATTATAAGAAGCATTAGATAAATAAACTGAATAATATTAACGATCCAAATAAGAATAAAAAGAATTATTTGATTTAGATCTAATTGAAAAATTAAGTAAATAAAGTGATTAGTAAGCTGAAAAATATAATACATAATTAAATGATTAATAAATTTAATATGAAGATAAATTACAATAAGAATTAAGTTCATAAGCTTAATAATTTTAGTTATAGCTTAATGAAATAAAATCTTAGTATGATATGGATTTACAGTAAATTTTATAGGAAAAATTAAATATTTAAGCTTAAATATACGATAAGAATTATGAAAAATTGAAGGAACAATATGAAATTTAGTTATAACAAAGATTAGAGGAGGTATCAAGAACAAATGGTGATCAAAGTAATCGATCAATAGAGGAACTAAAAGCTTTTTACGAGAAGGAATTAGAGAAATAATAAGTAGAGTTTAGAAATCAAGCTGAATAATTTACGAGATCTTGTGAGGAATTAAAAGAATACTATAGAACAGAATTCTAGCGAAAATTAGAGGAGGAATTAAATTTAAAAAATGAACAATTCGAAAATAATATTTAGGAGATTAAAGATTAATATGAGAAGGATTTATAAAGAAAATTGTAAGATTAATAAATTAATTAAGCTGAAAATTATTAAAATCTATTAGAAGAGGCAAAAGTCTAATTTTAAACTGAGTTTTAAAAAAAATTAGAATAAGAGTTAAATGATTAAAATGAATTATTTAACAAATAATTATAGGAATAAAAAATTTAATAGGAGGCTAAAACATAGGAACAATTAAATAATTAACGTTCATAATATGAATAATATCTATTAGAATTGAAAATTTAGTATGAATAGTAATTATAAAAAGAATTAACTAATAAAGGTGAAAATTATCAAATATAATATAATGAATTGAAATCTGAATATGATAGATAATTATAAATTCAATTATAAGAATATATAAATAAATAAGCTGAAACAAATTAAAAATTATTGGAGGATTATTAAATAAAATTGATTGATCAATTAAATTAGTAAAAGATTGAAAATGATAATTTATTATAAAATAAATTATAGGAGTAATAATGTTTATAGGGTGAGTTATTTGATAGATAGTTATAAGAATAAAAATAATAATAGGATAATGAGTTACAAGAATAGTTAATAAAATTAAGTTCATAACATGATAAATCGTTAGAAGATTTGAGACTCAAATATGAACATGAATTATAGAGCAAATTATAAGAGGAGTTAGATAAATAAGCTGAATAGTATGCTAGGTCATTTTAAGAATAATATGATAATTACGAAAATAATATAAAAGAATAATTAAGTTTATAAAATTAATAGCACACTAAATCTTTAGATGAATTAAAACTTTAATTTGAGAAAGAATTATAGAGTAAATTATCAGAGGAATTAAATAAATTAGCTGAATAATATTAAAAATCTTTGTAAGAATAAAATAATTAGTACGAAAATAATATAAAGGACTAATTGGGTTTATAAAATGCTAAGTACTCAAAATCTTTGGAAGAATTGAAATTATAATATGAAAGAGATTTGTAAAATATATTGTCAGATGAGTTAACTAAATAGGCAAATATGTATGAAAAAACTTCTTAAGAATAAAAAAATTACTATGAGACTAAATTAAAAATAGATTATAACATATAAATAGAATAATATGAAAATAAATATAAAGAATTATTATAGAAGGAATTATATAATTAAACTGAGAATCATAATTAATAATATAAAGAATTAAAAAATCAATATGATAGGTAAATATAAGATTAATTAAGTGCTTAAGAGAAAAGATATGAAACATTACAATACGATTTAAAATTACAATTCGAATGTGAATTCAATAGAAAACTTTAGTAGGAATTAGATAAATATGAAAATGATAAATTTTAATAGACAAGATAATAGGAGGATTTGGATAGAAAATTAGGAGAGTATGAAAAATTATACTAAGAGTTAAAATTAAAATATGAGCTAGATTTTTAAAGAAAATTGTAAGAGTATACAAATAATTAAGATCAATAATATGATAGATTAAAAATTGAATACAAAGTATAATTTGATTAGAAATTATAGTTAGAGTTAAAAAATAAAGAATATGAATATGATAATTAATTTGAAAAATTAAAAGTATAGTATGAAAATGAATTACAACGTAAATTATAATATGAATTAAGTAATTAAGCTGATTAATATGATAGATAATTTGAGTAATTAAAATTTTAATATGAAAAAGACTTATATCGAAAATTATAAGCTGAATTTATTCTAAAAGATGATTAATATGATGGATTAATAAAATATTTTAAAGCTTAATCTGAATTAGAATTACAAAGTAGAATATAAGAAGAAATAAATTTAAAAGATTAATAATAAAGAAGATTATCATAAGAATCTAAAATTTAATATTAAAAATAAATTCAATAAAAGTTAGAATGGGATATAAATATTAATTCACAACAATTAAAAATAAAATAAGATCATTATTAATAAGGATATTAGGTAGATTTAAATTTATAGGATGAGGGAGTCAATATTAAAATAAGATAAAAATGAAATAAATAAAATCAAAATATATTTTTTAATATATATTATAAATATATTTTACGAAAAATAATAATATAAATATATTAAGGTGTAGATTTTTATGAAATACAATTACATAAATAAAATCTAGTCGTTAAATTTCAAAAATAATTTTAAAAACGATTCTAGTTATGAAATTTTATTCCTAAAATCTACCTCTTTTTAATTTATATTTATTTTTCATGAAATATTTAAGAATATTTTAATATTTTTTTTTAATCATTTGTGTATTTTTTCTAAAAAATAGTAATTTTATTATTATAAAATAAAATTATTAAATTATAAAATTATAAAAATTATAAAAGAATTTATTTTTAATTTTAAATATTTTAGAATGGTATAAAATAAATGACATTAATTAAAATAAAAATAAAAATTTAATGATGTAGTAATCTAAATTTATAGCATATAGGATACCTTTTCTTGATGAATTGAATGAAAAAAATAAGGAGTAAACATAATAAAAATAGGTTGGATCATCTAAATAACTTTCGATTATAGGGATAATTGATGCATCGGGTTCTATGAGTTAGTGTTGGGCTTGGTTGGCTAATTTTTGGAATTAAAGTATACCGAAAGATAATTTGATAACTATTACATTTTCAAATAATGCTAAGGTAAGTGAATCAAATATACTTTCATCTAATATAAAATAACACGGTGGTGGAAGTACTGAAATAATATCTGCATTTGAATTATTTGAATAGAAATTAAAATAAATTCCTGAATAGAATAATATTACAGTAATTTTCATTAGTGATGGTTAGGATAATAGGGTAAGTAGTTTAGATGAAAGAATGAAACAAAAATTAAAAGGAAATATCGATAAAAGAAATATAAATTTTATATGTTTAGGTATTTAGAGTGGATTTCCTACAGTATTATCAATGAATCTTCGTAAGCTCTATCATGACGGTGATCCATAGATTCCTGCTATTTATTTAATAGAATATGCATCAGAATAAGCATTTTTTAATAAATTTGAAACAATGAAAAAATATTTTTACCCTTCAAAGGTTTTAAAATTAAATAGATTGGTAAATTTATTTCCGTACGATGAATAGGTTGATGATGAGGTTTATGAGGGTTAATGGGTAATTAGTTATGAACCTGACCTAAAAATAATCAGTGAGGATAAAATATTGGATCTTTTGGGTATAAATGAATAGGATTTAGAGATAGAGGATGTAATTGATTTATTTAGAAGTTGGATGTAAAATTTATAAATAAAATCTATGTAATAGAATGAGATGGTTATTGATGAGGCTAAAAAATGTTTATAAATAATGTTATAATTGGTAGATTACTTAAATTAAAAATTAGAGATGAATATTTTAACATTAAAATAAAATGATTTATATGATGCATGTAAACCATTTCATTAAAGGGCTAGGGAGGGATTTGTTTATAAATATGGTAATAAAATATAATTTTTTGTAGATGAGGTTACATCTATTTCAAAAGGAGTTAATCCTAAATAGATGAGTGAATTTGAATAAGCTAAAAGATTAAATTTAGGAACAATAACAGGAAAGCATTATTAAAAAGCTTTATCATTAAAAGGTATATCTATTGCAGAATTTTAAAAAATGAAAGAAGAGTTTATAATAATAGTATAAAATTGTAAATTTGATATTTAAAATGAAACAGGATAAGAAAAATCTGTTGTAACATTAGAAAATCAACGAGATATTTTAGCTGATAAGAAATTATTGATTGAGGGATTAAGATACATAAAATCATAATATGATTTTGCTGAAACATTTCCATTAATAGGTCATGCAATCAATGTAAAAAGAAAGGAAGGATGCTAAGTCAATCCTTGGGTTATTTAAATTGATTAATTTGCACACCAGCATAAGATTATAGATTCAGGATACTTGATAAAGAAAAAGTTTAATATAGAAATAGATATAGGATAAAATTAAAAAGAGGTCATTAATTGTATTTTACCCTTATTTCATGAAAGTGATTCTGATTTAAAGCCTATTCTAAGATCAAGAATTATGAAATTATTAATGACTTTTATGGTATAATAGAATGTAGATACATATTATGAAGAAACATATTTAGCACTATTATCAAATGCATTGATTTATTTATATACATAATAAAAAACATAATGGATAGAATAAACCATAGATTTAATATATTCTACAATCAAAATAGTATATTAAGGAACAGATTAATTTGAAAAATACTTAGAAAAATTAATTATAAATCCAACTGAAGCCTACTTAAAATAAGAAGAGTAATATGAAAACTTTGTCTCTGCAGATAAACCATTTATTTATTATTTCTATGCAATTAGAATGGGAGGTTTGATAGATAATTTTGAAACTGTAATAGAAAGATTAATGATCTATACAATTTATAGGTAAAATAAAAAAAATCCAGATCAATTGGGAAATTATTTTGAATTTCATTTCGAATAAGAGGAAAAGGTGTTTGACTTGTTAAGATAAAAATTCTCCTAATATTCACATTTAAATAGTTTTAAAAATTCATTAAATAATGAAAATAAAGAAGCTATTCTATAAATTTATCAAAATCAGATTTCAACCCTATCAGTGGCGGAGGGAAAACTATATAACCCTATAAATAAATTTAATTTTAAAATCTTGGAGAAATTTTATCATTAAGTAACCGGAAAGAATTTTGATAAGTCTAGATACATTCATTTAGTATATCATGCTTTGACTACTAGCGAGGCTAATCTATTTATAACTCCAATCGTTTATAAAAACATCATTGAAATATAATCAAAAATAAAAACCCAATAAAATTCCATTTTAAAAAATCAACTATCAATCTTAAATGAAAACCTATCCAAGGAATATCTTTAGATTTTCACAAAGACTCATAAATTCATATTACCTTTGACATATGAATAATTATAAATCAACGCTTAAATCTATTAATTAGATGTTAAATTAATTAATTATAATTAAGAATCAGGTCTAGCTAATAATTGTTGTTTTGCTAAAGAATGTCCATTTTATTTTAAAATTCTATCAGCAGATGATTTTAGAAAACATATGTAAAACTGGACAAACTATTTACCAATTGGTTTCCATACATTTGTAATAAAGAAAATGAATGAAAATTTGAATACCACTGATATTATGGAGAAAGCAAAAATTGAATGGCCAGATTTTCCAGGTAAATACAATGAAAATCCTATCATGGTAAAGGATTATATAAATTTAATAGAGTAATATATGCCCAAAAACTATTAACCAAACCTACCAGAGGGTTAAAATATTTCCAGATCTCTATAAAGATCAGCCTCATAGGTAAAATATTTACATAAATAGGCAAACAAGGCTAATAACTTAAAGTAAAAAGCGTAAAAAAAACAAAAATAGAAAAAATGAAATATTAAAACATTTATAAACTATTTTAATAGTAAAATTATCAAAATATATATAATATATTTAATATATAATTTTTAGATTAAATTGTATTTTAAAATTAAATTAATTCATAGGTGAGCTTTTGGTTACTTTTTTGATTATAATATATCCTTCAATTTTTTAATTCCATAAATGCTAAATGACTTTATTTTTTTTAAAAAAAAAGTTTAATTTACCAATATTCCTGCTATTAATAAGAATTCGATAAATTTTTTGAAGTTTATCTAATTCTAGAAATATCTAATAATTTAATTTTTATCACTAGCAAAATATTCTGGGGCGATTAAGATAATGGTTCTATTTGTTTCATCATATAAAGCCCTAGCGTAAACCAATAATGGTGATCCAACTAATATAGAATTCTTTTTAATATATTTTAAAGAGTTTTTATTTACTTCTTCAATTTTGAAACCCACCGTAAAAACTGTTGGAGTTATTGAAACAGATTCCTTTTTCAATTCCTAATTAGCTCTCTATTCATCACTAAATTTTATTCAATAATTTTTTTTTTACTTTATAAATATATTTATAAAAAACTTTAATTGACTTTCTTTCACCTTCTAATCCTCCATCTATGAAATAGTTTACTTTATTATCTTTTTTGTATGTTTACTGATATTTTTATTTATTAGTTGTTAATCAATTTATTCTTTTTGGCATTTATAATTATAAAGATTTGGGAATATGTATGTTTTTTTAAAATCTTCAACAAATATTTTAGATTATCCATCTCTATTTCCTATCAACCTATCTTATAACTAAAATTTTTCAGCAGCTTTTAACTTTTCTTTTTAAAGTTTTTGTTACATACTTGAATCTCCATTAGATGATATACTAACAACCATATCGTATTTTCTTCTTTATGCATATATAATCTTTCTTAATTTATCCTCTGACTCTAGAATTTCTGAGGATGAATTCATTTAGGCTATTCCTTCAACAAGAAAATATTCATCCTAATTTAGTTATATCTATTATTAAGATTATAGAATATTTCTGAATTTATATATTTATTTTAATAAAATTTATACTCCAATTTACTCGCTTGAATGACAGATTTTCTTTCAATTTTTGTTAGCTCCTTTTAGATTTTCTGATAATTATTTCTTAACATTTTCTAAAATAGCCAGAATGTTGATGCTGCCAAAAAACTAAATATCGCTGATTTATAAGTTGGAACTTCGTCAGACATTTTATTTTATTTTTAAATTAATATGCTGTATTGATTAAATAAAATATCTTAAATTTATTAAAAAAAGCTGAAATATATTTCAAAAAAATAAATTAAATACATATCAAGTTTTCTAAAATCCTTTTCTAATTAATTATTATAATTAGAAATAATGATAATTTCAATTGGATTTATTAATATAATTAAATAAAATAAATCAATAAATAGATAAACAAAAAAATAAAATAATAAATTTATAAATAAATAACTAAATTTAATATTCATAATGAACGATAATTATGAAATAAATGATAATACTTAGGACTAAAATTATTTCCAATTCGGTTACCTAAATGAGGCACATTTGAGGTTGGCTACAGAAAAATTTGAGAAAAATCTGGAAAGGGCTGTAAAATTATAGAACCAAGACGTTCAGAAAAAGGATCAAATAAGACAAAAAATTGATTAAATATTAAGTAAAAATTATAGGAAATTCAAATTGATAAAAGTAAAGTCTGAGGAGAAGTAGAATTAAATATTTTATCAAATAATCCAATTTTTTCTAGATTTAATAACAAGATGGACGACTTAAAAAAACTAAGTACATTTGTTGATCAATCAAAATAAATTTAATTGATAAATAAAATGATCCATTCAGATTTATTTTAGTAAATCGAGTCTTATTAATAAAATAAAAAATTATAAGATTCTGTTGCAGGAATTTTAAAATAAAATGAAAAGATGGAAAAGGACCTATTTTTACAGGAGCTGCTTGATGAGAATTCTGAACGAATAATGAATAGAAATAATTAATTACAATATTTAGAACTTAAAAAACCATATATTAAAATTAAAAATTATGTTAAAGCTAAAGATTTACTTTAATTTGAAAAAGAATATTTCCAAAACAGCATTAATTCAACTAAATTAAATAGAAATAATTTGAAATTTGATTTTTAAATTAACTAAAATATAGAATAAAATCAATAAAAATCTGAGTATGAGAACCGAAAGTTTTTTACAGAAATAGAAAATAATCATTCAATATATTAATAAAAAATCGAATAATGGAAATAAGAGAGACTACTAATTCAAAAACATAATCAATAAATTATGAAGAGTGAAGAAAATAAATTTATAAGCTTCGCCAATCTATTGGGAATAGATTTGAATTCGAAATTTAATAATACAGATCTACCAGAATTGTTCAAAAAAAAAAGTTAAAATTTAATCTAAAATACC
>Ga0102912_1000144_pt1 | contig 10930 bp, 4 predicted proteins | sample Colrivmeta1560A3_FD_78499 | JGI IMG/M metagenome (GOLD analysis project Ga0102912, IMG submission 78499) | Estuarine microbial communities from the Columbia River estuary - metaG 1560A-3 | ecosystem: Environmental > Aquatic > Marine > Intertidal zone > Estuary | place: USA: Columbia River Estuary...
GAACTATTATGATAATAACTTACGTAACTGCCACTATTATAATTAATTATAAAGGTAAAGAAAATTTTATTAAATTTTTATATAAGTTAATAAAGAGGCCAAAATTCGTTTATATATAGGTTTTTATACGTATATACTCATAACTATTGTTATTTTTATTCAATTTCTAATTTATCGATAATTAAAGGCTAGATTTCATCGATTTCTAATAATGGAATAGATATTGTTAAATTGAGTGTATTTATAACATTTTTATATATAAAGTTATTTTTATATATTTTATTTTGTATCTAATACTATATTATTTCTGATTAGTTTATAAACTGAAAGAGTTTTAATTTTGTAATTCTAACATAACTTTTAAAAAAATTAAATTAAATATAAAAATTTAATGGGGGATTACGAATAAGGTTTATTGCATAAATTATCATTTATATAAACATAAAATGAGGATTTGAGGGAGAGGGTATTGGAGCTCGAGTAATTATTAAAATTCAAAGATTAGGCTTTAACATAAATATCATAAAATACTTTACCCAGAAAAAATTAAAGAGAAGAAAGTGAAATATCAACAATGAGATTAGTAATAGATCAATTATAATAAGAAATACAATTACTAAGTACATCAAATTAAAAATTGATAGAGGAAAGAGATCATGCTTTAACTAAGGTAAAATAAAATAAAATATCCATAGATAATTAATAGTCGTTAATTAATGAACAAATAACTAGCGCAGCTGAAAGACATGAAAAAGAAACACTAATCGAATTGGGATAGAAGATAAAATATTTAAGAGAATAGTTAAATCAAAGAGAGCTTTAAATTATATAATATGAACAACAAGGAATTAAATAATAAAATAGTATGATAGTGTTAAAAACTAGAGATGTATCTATTTTGTCAAATTAAAAAAAAATTTCCATATTTTTTTCTGTTTTGAAAATACATACATAAAATTAGGTTAGCTCAATAAGTGAATAAAATATAAAATTTCACCAAGAAAACGATCGATAGAATTAAGCATTACTTAAACTTCATAAGGCCAATTCTGTTCTCAAAGAATCAAAATAGGAATTAAAGCAAATCAATACAGCATTAACAAACGAAATAATAAAATTAAAAATGTAAACCCCTAGGGGTAGAGCAAACGGTCACAATTTTAGCAATAAAAATATACAAAAATTAATGATGTGTAAATTTTCACTATATATATATATGAATATATATATATATTAATTTATTGAATCATTTTAAATAGTATAAAATAAGTTAATGAACTCAGATTCTGAGGAGTAAGACAAGGATGATGAAAACTTACCATAATTTTCTCCTATTTTTTCTCCTTTACCCAATAAGGTGCAAATGAATTATAATTTCGAAAATAAATCCAGATAAAAAAATAAATTGGCAATTGATTTAGGAAAGGCAAAGTTGTTGCAAAAGAAAATAGTAACTTAAATGATGGAATAAGAGGAAAATGATTAGGATGATGATCATGGCTATAAAAAGAGATTGATAAGGTATTTTCTTATATATATATATAAAAAAAATTTTATATATTTATAAATATTATGATAGAACACAAAAAGAATTGATCCAATGTAGAGAATATTACATAGATATAGCATAAAATTTTAGCATTCTATAAGATCAATATGATGAATAATCAAGATAGCTTGAAGATTGTTATTCAAAAAATAATATATTAATAAAATCAAATATTCTATATGAATAGAAATGGAAATAATATTACCAGTTATATTAATTCTATAGATCATTTTACTTGGATAATAAGGATGTAATATCACAGCGCTAAACAACTAAATCATCACCCGTTAGAAAACGAAGCGATTAAAAGATTAACTTAAAGAAAAATAATCTAAACTCATCCGATCTTAAATCTAATTAAGTTTCTTTTATTAGTAACTTTAGTAATAATATGAATGAAATCAAACAAGAAACCAAATAAGAAATGTAAGATTTAATGATTTAAGATCTTGAAAAGTTTGTTTAGTCATCTACCTAACATGATTATGTAATTTTTTGATAAAAATTTATTTAATTTTATTTGTGTGAAATAAAAAACGTAAGAAAGTACAAAAAACATCACTTATGAATTTACAAATAAATGATGATTATAGGGATTATCAAATTGAGTTAAATTTAGAAGAATAGAAATAGAATATATTAAACTTAGCTAAGGAATTATATTCAGATCTAAGTTAAATTAAACTAGAGAGATAAAAAGGAAACAAAATCAAAAAAATTAACCTAAGAAGAACTAATAGCAATTTATTGGATTATTATTGTACGGCAAAAATAATATGATTATATTTAAAATTTATATATAATTTAAAATAGTTAAATATAATATATAAAAAAAAAATTACGATATTATATTATATTTTGTCATTATCATAATTTTTATGTTTAATTCGAAAATTCTTCCCAACTTTATTTCAAACACCCTACAATTACAAAAAAATAAACAAGAAAAAATCGAATCAGAAATATTAGATCCAGATATTGTGAATGATAATAACAACAACAAAAATGATAATCATTAACGTCTAAATTCTAATTTATTAACTAAACTCAGCGAATTAAAACCTGTATTTATAGTAAATTAAAATACTTCAAGAATTGTATATATATATTAATATCGGTAATAAAAAATAGGAGTTAATGAAAAATCATTAAAAGTATCTGATGATCCCTGAAAATGAATTAGAAATTAGAATCGATAATTTAAATAAGTTAGGAATCTATTATTACGATAATTAAGATATATGTGAAGCCTTAATATAATACAAATAATGTGATATAATACTCGAAGTGGTTGAATAAAATAATATTAATATTTCATGGAAACAATTTCTACTGTGTAAAATAAATCTATGTAAAAAATTTAAAATATAATTATATTTTATGTATATATTGTTATATGTTTTAAAAATAAAAGGTATTTGTTACCATCGAATCGGACTATTGGAGGAATCATATTTAAAAATTGATGATATCTTACAATTAATCAAAAAATAAAAAAAAAATAATCAAATAATGTAAAAACATAACAAAAATATAAAATAATAAAGATAGGAACAAGATCTATTTTATTTTTTTAAGAAAAGGGTAACGATATAATGCTTACTATAAAACTGTATCATTCTTTCGGAAATTGGAAATCATTAATAGGCGCTAGAATTCGCTAAATTATCCCTAAGAAAAAATATAGGAATTTTTATTAAATTATTCTTATATTTGTTTAATCTTCATTGCAATGAAAATTATGATGGTTAGCATTTTTTATTATTCTTTTTTTTAGTTTTAAAATTTATTATTATTAGATGAACTTATAAGTAAACTCATAATATTAAAGGAGATCATACTAAAGTTTGATAGTTTAGGACCTACCATGTTTTCAATCAAAAGAATCAAAAATGTTTAGAAAATATTATGCAATGCAAAATTCATTGAAATTATTGATACATAGGTTTAATATTATAATTAATTTTAAATTATATTCAAGATTGATATTAAAAATATTTTTAGAAATACCTCACACCTTAATAGATCAAATATATTGTAATATTTATAATTAAAACCAATAAAATTAGAAGAATTAGATTCATCTAATTCAAATGCACAGGTATTAAATAATTATTATATATTTTATTGAAATTTCAGGAAATTTCTATTAATTAACTGATTGATAAAATTAGCCTACTCACCGTATCTTTCTATTGTGTATCCACTGAAGCCAGGTTTTTAGAATCAAAAAAAAATTAAGTATCATCTAATAAAAAAAAATCTATAAATATTTGAATAGTTAAATGAAGTAAGAGAATCAGAAAATTATCTATCCCATGCCCTTGAGATAAGCTATTGCTTCCTCCCATTTGATATGCCACTAGTTTAATAAATTATAAGTGTACACAACAAATTTCATGGGCTAGCAAGGTAAATAATATATGAGGACAAAGAAAAAATCAATAAGAATCAAATTTCTGATGATTTTGATATGATCTTACTAAAACCATTATCAACTAAATAAAAATAGTTACCATTCGTCCCATTAATCCGAAAATGTTTATATATATATTTAAATTTATTAAAAATTATTTATTAATATATCTAAAAAGTTAAAAAAAGAAAAAATTTGTCCTTACTATAAAATCAATTCGAAAATTGCACTCTTTTAAATAAATCATAACCGTATTCTGCTGGAATTAAAAAGGTTCGACAATAATAAGATAAATTAGAAAATAGAGAAGGTAGAAGTATATCAAATAAAATTGAATAATAAAAAAATTTTGACATAAATATAAATTCAAATAATGTTCAAAGGTTAGGATCAGCTGGAAAAAAATAAATAAATATTTAATTTTAAATAAATCATAATATTTAACAAAGTTAATTACCGTAATAAAATTAATAATAATACTATCATTCTTAATAACAAACTCCATAGTAGAAGTTATAGTAATAATAATAACAATAATTGACTGATATTTATATGTAATCAAATAAAAATTAGTTGTAAAACAGATTATAAAATAGTAATTTGAAAAATCGTTAGAATCAATAATTATAAAATTTTTACTCAAAGGATAGAAAATAAATAATATGTATACAACCAGTTGAATATATAAATGAGTTTATAATAAGTTAAGCTTAGGGTTAAAAATTCATTAAAAATGAACAAAGTTTTTTTTAAAACTAATTCTCTCCACAAAATTAAAATTAACGATAAAATTTTTTTAAGGAATTGATTCCAAAAAAAAATTTTTAGATATAAATATCTAATAATTTAAATATAATGATAAATAATAATACACCTTAATAAAAAGGTAGTAATCTATAAATGGAAACAAAAAATTAAAAGTTAATTTCAAAATGGAACCAAAATTTATAATAAAGTAATGTAGGATTATTGAATTTTAAATCAGAAATAAATGATTAATAATTGGAGATTATTAAGCAAGATTAGAATTAAACAGATATAATATTAAAAAAATAATTCCCAGATAGAACTCCAATCCCAATCGATCTAAAGAAAAAGGTGAATAAATTTTTTTTAACAAGAAAAAGAAGTAGTTCATAAAAGAATAGTTCGATAAAAGATAGGGAAAAAAATAATTTATCTAGTATTGATATAATTCAATCAGAATACATTTCATAAAATTTCTAAAATTCTTGAATTATGATGAAATTATTTATTGAGTATTTATAAAAATAACTTTTTAGTTAGCTCAAAATATTTCAAATAAATTTTGTAATTTTATTTTAAATTTATTTATAAAATCATAAATATTTTTGTTAAAAAATCTACAAATTAGTATGATTTATTTAAGAAATTCTTCCCAAATTTTAATTTTAGAAATGATGGATTAATGATTATTTCTAAAGGTTTTACTAGATTTCCTATACTTATATATCTCTATTTGATTTTTATATCATATTTTACTATTTTTGATTGTTAAATATAAAATATAATATTACACTATGTGTATTGGAAACATCTCTTTCACTTATCTAGTTTGATTTCAATCTGGTCATTTTATTAAATTATATTTCACATTTTTCCAATTCCACTTCAATTTATTGTTATAAAAATTATAAATATACAAATTAAGGAATTTATGTGTTTCTCATATTTTTAGTTTTAGTGCATCAAATCCTAATTTTTTTATTTCAATTCTCTTATTTCGTATTATTATTATTGTAATTCATTTTATTCAATTTAGATATCCTTTTAGAATAGTTCCTTTTAAATTGAAAAACTTTAATTCATCTGTTATAATTTTTGTTCATATTCTCTAACTTATTAATTCTGGAATAAAAAAATTTAACCAAATATACCAATTATTTTAAAATTTGGTCGTTATCATATTTGATTGAATTCAATAAAACTTTATGTTCATCTTAATTATCGATTTCGTTTTAATATTTTAATAATATATCATTATATGCTTGTGTCATATTATTCAAGTTGTCCGTTCTAATTCAAAAAAATATAATTAAATTTAAAATCAAAATGTAGATATAAATAAAAAAACAATTTTTTATTCTGAAATTCCAATTGAGTGCACTTTTCGGAAGAAATATGTTTATCTTTTTCGCAAATTATTTATATTTCGTCAATTTATTATTCTCTTGTAATCAATAAAGCCTATTACTCATTTTTTAGTTAATGCATAGATTAATTTGATTATTTCTAAATTTTAATTATTAATGTATTGGAAGTAATACCTTTGTTTCATATAATTCTAAGTATAAAATATTTTTCTCTTTAGAAATTCTATCTATTTATAAGAGCATTTATTCAATTTAATCTTAAAGTCTTTCATTAACCGATAGCATCTATTTTTTATTTTATTAAAGGCTAGAATAAAAAAGAATAAAGATAATAGTTTTTACCATTATATATCGAATTCTTTCTATTATAATTCGTTTTCGTAATATTATTTTAAGTCAGTAATTTGAATTTTAATATTATCTTAAAAATCAATATTCATCTTATTTGATTTTTCTTTGAGCTCTTAATATTTCTCATTTAATTATTTGTAAATTTTTTTCAAATTATGTTTTTTATCTTTTTTTATCTTTATGATAGCTTCAAATTAGGATTATTTTTAAGTAAAACTTTTTATCTCAAGTTGTAACTTTTCATTTTCAAATTACAGCTTATCCATTTTCTCTTTCATCTAATATTTTTTTAAAAATCATATACCTAATTCACTTTTTACATTTACTGAATCTCAAAGCCATCTTAAATCTCTTAAAATTATTATTAAACAATTTTCTCCTTTATGATATGAATTAATTACCAGTTTTAATCCATATATATACATATATATATATATATATTATCTACATATATAAAATACATGATTTTGCTTTTCTCTGAGTTATTATAATTCTTCAATAAGATCACTATTCTATTATTTCAAAATATTAATTTAATTAAGTCTATCAATTTCAATCATTTTTATAGGTGTTGTATTTCGAGTTTTTTTTTAATTACTTGCTATTTTATTCATTTTAATAATTTTTATAATAATATAATTAAAAAAAAATTGAATTTAATTAATGAAAATATTTAGATTAATAAAAACTAAAATAATAACTATTATAATAAAAGAATAAAATTCACCACTTTTATTTATATTTTTTTTATTTCATAAATTTATAAACTGTATAAAGTACACCTAGTAATCCAATAAATATAAAATACGATAAATTTCGTTAGTAAAAGTTATCTATAAAATAATGATTATAATTAAAATCAATAAAACCTTTCTCGTTTTTGTTTTCTTAAAGATAATCAGATTAAATCACATCAATAACTCTATTGTCTTCTTAACTATTTATTTTAATTTTTAAATATGAGAATAATAATTTAAATTTCATACTAAAATTTATCATTATCAATTATTTATTCAGCTTCTTTTTAAAATGAGAGTTCCTGCTACTAACTCTATTACTCTAATAATATTTTTGATTAGAATTAAATTTTTATTATTTACATTGATCATTTAATATGACAATAGGAATAATTTACTCTGCATTATTTTGCTCCTTTTGAATTTCAGATTCTATACCATTGTTTGATTCTTAAATTAAGACCTCTATGGTTTTTTATTCTTACACTCTAAGATTCTTTTTTACTGTGGTAGTTTATTTTCCTTTTAAAATTTAATTAATGTTTAATTTTAAGAATTTTAATTAAATGTACCATCAGTATCAATTACTGTTTCGATCTCAATAAAACCAGTGCTTTCATTTTGATTTTCTATTATTTCATCAAATTCAGCAATCATATCAAATATGCTTTAGAAGACATTTATGGGTGAATATCGAAACGGAGATTCGGTGAAATTTTAATTATTTTCTACTTAACTGAATAAATTTTTTATATCCAGAAAAATATCGGGCTCCATATTATTATCATTAACCAATGTTTCATTTAACGATTAATCTTAATCTTATTCAATTAGTTCAATAGCTTTTTTGAAAAATTCGATATGAAATATATATATATATATATATATTTAAAACTTGTAATTTTAAGTTACTCTAAGCTTTATAAATTAATTCCTCTTAGGTTTATTGATCTTACTACAGGGTCATTTTGAATGTAAATATTAAGGAAAAAACTATGAATAACTACATTTATAATTGCTCAGAGATTTTATTCAAAACGGGATAATATTAAATTAATATATTTTATCATTAATTAATTATTATTAATTAAATGATATTTAAATGTAGAAAATGGTTATCGATAAAAATAATGTATCATAATAGCGGAATCATCAATGAATAGTTAAATACATATTAACTTAAATCTCGAATCTCCGGCAATTCTCAAAAACCCCTATATGACACATTTCGTTCATATTACAATAAGGAAATTGATCATGTTAATATTCCTGGCATTACAATTGTTAATTCAAAAATTCACGCTGAAAAAGTTGTACAAATACTTGAATAACACGCTGATAGGTAGAATTTTATATATATAAATAATAGAATTCATGCATGGGATACAGAAACAGTCGATGTTAATGTGAAGATTGAATCTCCTATTGGAAAGGGTAAAATAATATGTAGTAGTATTTTTTGTGGTCCTGATATAGATTTTGGCAACGGTCCGAGTACAATATAAAAACCGATTTATTTATTTAATATTTTTTTTTTTTAAGGAGTATTTATTGACAATTTCGCTTAAAACAGTGATAATATAATGGTATTTAAAAGATATTTGGAGAATAAGAATTATTTAAAGGTATGGCATAATTATAGTTTTGATCGTCATATTTTTTATAATCATGGAATTGATGTATAAGGTAAATTTAATTTTAAGGAGCAATACTTAATTTTAGAAATTTGAATATTTATTATTATGATAAAATATAATATAAATCTAGGATTCGGTGGTGATACAATGCATCTGGCTAGGCTTTTGGATCCAAGTTTATTACCAAATGAATATAGTCTATCAAAATAAACTATGATCCATGATTCATCGATAAAATCTATAAAGGAGTAATTTTTATAAAATTGGGATAAGGATCCAAGCACAACTGATGAATAGAGAAGGGTATTAAAGATTTATCGTGAAAATTTAATGGATATTAATATAAAACGTTCATTGACAGACATATTTGGTGTTATGAGAGGAGAAGGATAAAAGACAAAAGTCTTTCCATCCATAATAAAAATGCATTGCAGTCCTGATACCATAAAGGATTGGATTCAATATTCATCTTTGGACGCTGAGGTAACATTTTTCCTGTACTATACCCTTGTAAATTAATTAAGGAGACTTCCTACCGTATGGGGAAATATTGGGATAGCGAATGATTTTAAATTAAAAACATAGCTTGATATATATAAGAATTAATGGTTACCGTTTGGTGAATTATTAACCGATATGGAGCGTAGGGGTTTTTGTGTAGATGTTGAGCATGCTAAAGTTTTTATTTTATCATTTTATAGATTTGATTTATAATGATATAATAAATATTGTATTTAGTCTATGAAGCAAAAAGCTGAATAGGATATTTTGAAATTAGAATAAGATTTTATTTAATGGGTTGCATCTATATAACCTACAGATTAATCTAGATTTAATTGTAGCAGTCTGGTTTAATTGTAATAGCTTTTCTATGGACCATGGGAGCGCGTATAAAGTAGTGATTTAGCTTTAAAGAAATAATTAACAAACGATTAGGAGGATTAGAGCTCACTTATTGATGATATAATTGGCTAAGAGGATAGTTAAAATTCAATTTAATATGATTCAGATGGAAGAAAAAGACCAGTAAGGAAAGAGATTTTAAAATTTCCATCGACTAAGGAATTTAAAATTCCTAACTTATCATATGAAAAAGGCAATGGATAATTACGATAAGAAATTCTATGCATAACTGGACTGGGTATTAAACCTATGCAATTTACTATGAGCGGCTTACCGAGCTGTGATACATCAGCATTAAAATAGCTTGTAGGTAAGAAGCAAAATGATGGAACCTATGATGGTCAATTGTTCATCACCTTACATTAGGGGTAATAGGAAAATTTATCAAAGGCCCTGAATGCATGTGATGCTGTAATTAAATTAATAGAATTAAGAGGTTTAGAGGTGTTGCTTGGAACATTCATTACCCCATTGGTTGAAATGATAGATAGAGATAAATCTACTCGTATTAATTGTAGCATGAACATCAACACCGAAACAGGAAGGCTTTCATCTAAAAATCCTAATATGCAAAACTAACCTGCACTTGAGAAGGTATTAATTATTATGTTTTAGATTTTCTTTTAATAAAAAAAATAATAATTATATACATATATTATATAACATAATAATCAAAAGGATAAATATTTTATAAGAAAGAGCTTTATTGCTTCAAAGGGGATGAAGCTAATTGTGGCTGATTATGGATAATTAGAGCTTAGGGTTTTGGCTCATATGACAAACTGTAAGGCTATGATTGATGCATTTAATTTGGGGGGTGATTTTCATTCAAGAACTGCTATGGTAATAATTATATATTTAATATAATATAATTAGTCTATGTTTCCTAATATTAGATAAGAGGTCGAGAAGGGCGAAGTGTTATTGGAGTGGGATAAATCTAAAGGTGAAGCTCCTGTTCCATTATTGAAAGATAAATATGCAGCAGAAAGACGAAAAGCTAAAACTATGAATTTTTCGATAGCTTATGGAAAAACATAAACTGGATTCGCTAAGGAGTGGAATATAAGTGGTAAGGAGGCGTAGAAGATAATAGATTTATGGTATGCTGAGAGATAGGAAGTAAAAGATTGGTAAAGGTAAACTAAGGATAAAGCTTTTGGATATGGTTATACTTAAACATTGATAGGTAGATATAGGCGTATGACTAAATATTTTAAAAA
>Ga0102912_1000146_pt1 | contig 10897 bp, 4 predicted proteins | sample Colrivmeta1560A3_FD_78499 | JGI IMG/M metagenome (GOLD analysis project Ga0102912, IMG submission 78499) | Estuarine microbial communities from the Columbia River estuary - metaG 1560A-3 | ecosystem: Environmental > Aquatic > Marine > Intertidal zone > Estuary | place: USA: Columbia River Estuary...
AACGTGATTTCCCTGAAGAAATGGATTAATCTGGAAAACTTAATTTAATTTCATCTAATATTTCTTTATCTAACTAACGAATTGATGGCATCAAATTATAACAACAATTAAGTTAGACTGATTTTAATGATTCGCTTCGTCTACCTGAATTTAATGAAAAAGAATAAAGTGATTCTAAATAAGAAATTAATCAAACCATATTGGATTCAAATGAGCATGGACAATTACAAAAATAATAAGGTGAGAATATAGAACAAACCTACCTAAAATAAATTCAAAATATTAGACTAGAATCTAATAAATCTACTTATTCCTCAGTTATCAATGAAATAAACTAAATAAAATAATTTGAAAGAATTATGTAGAAGTAGGTTGATAATAAAATTAAGAATTAAAGAGAGGAACAAAGTTCTAAGTCATAAATCGATCAAGATATGGCGGTTGATCTAAGAAACTAGTTATAGAAGGGTCAAATCAATACAAATAAAAGTTAATAAATTATTTAATAAAGATAGTTTTAAGATTTCAAGACAAACTAGAAAAATCAATAGACTATACCTGAAATTCATAGATAAAGTAATATTACAGATGATTAAGAACTAAAATAAATTACAATTTAGTAATAAATTTTATAATAAGAATTAAAAGATAAAATTGATATCATCAATTTTGGTAGCAAGACGGATTCTCATTAGATTAATAAATAAAAATCATAAAAAACTAGTAAATTTTTCCAAGATGATGATGAATTAGACAGTATAAATAATATATTTTAGGTAAATAAAATAGAAAAAACGAATTTTTAATAGTAATAATAGTAATAGTAATAATAATAATAATAATAATAATAATAATAATAATAATAATAATAGTATAAAAAATAGGATTATTAGGAAAATAAAAAAGTAGATTACATAATTTTCAATATAGGCGATTAAAATAAGGAAATTCGAAACAAAGATTCTAACATAAATGAAATCGATATAATTATTGATTAAAGATATTCCGCATAATCACCGGAACAAAAAAATGAAGAAAATTCTTATTTTAATTATTAGATCAAAAATTTAAAAGAATAATTATAGGAATAATAAGGCGCTAGAGATTTTAAAAAATTACAATAGCCATAAAACAATGATAAGATATAAAATTTCTAAAATATGTATAATTTTGGTCAATAGAAGGATAATCCAAGTATGAAAGAAGATTAATTTATTATAAAGGTTAAAAAATTATATGATGTAGATGAGCTGTAAAATCAGAATATTAATTATGATCGTGGTATTAGTTCTATTGGCTAATAATTCAATTTAGACAATTATGATACCTAAAAATTAGAAAATCAAAATTCAAGCTTATATCATACTTAGTTTGAGAATAAGGATATCAAGAGTAATTAACCAGATTTAAATTTTAGAAATTTGTAAAATTTACATTTTGACAAAGTAGATTAAATTTTTCGCAATGTGAATGTGAGAGATTAAATTAAATCTGATGAATTTTCAAACCTTGATAGTGTTTCTTTGAGGGTATTATAATTTGTAAAATATTATATTATAATAGAATTAAGATGGCAAAATACAATTGCATGATCATGATTACATAAATGATTATAATTAATTTAAATTGAAAAACTAGGAAATTGATTAGAGGGTTTATGTTGAAAATATCGATCATAGGTAGAGTTTGAAAAGCTATTATGATATTTAAAAAAACTTTGTAATATTAATGATTGATTATTTATTTATTATTAATTAGGATCAATAGAGGAAATAAATAAATAATAAAAATGATGAGGTTTTAGCAAAAATATCTAGTTAATAATAGCTATCAGATGGGATGTAAAATATGTCTAATTCAAATAGAAACGAGGTTGTTATAAAATTAAATTTTAGGTTTTAGATTAGTAGTCAGAATAATTAATTTAACAATAAAAAAATGATGAGGATGAAAGAAAAAATTAAATCAAAAAAATTGATTATTTATAAATGAAGTAATAAAAGATATAAAAGAAAAAAATAGAAATTGAGAATGAGTTTAATTTCAATAAATTGGCAGATAACATAAAGAATAAGGAGTAGAATAAAAATTCTAACAACTAATCCAATATAGATATAACTGATCCTAATCAGTAATATAGTATGGAATAAGAATATTAAGAATGGTTGAGAAATCAACTAAAATATGTATAAATTAAAATTTTAATTTAATATTTTAATAGAAGGTCTCCTAAGAATCTCAGTTTACTAATAAGAAAATAGAAGAATTAATATAAATTAGGGGTATATAATATTATATAATAAGAAATTTATGATATAGATAATTCTAACAAGAAAAATATCTAACCTACTGATAATGTATTGAAGAACAATAATCAAAACTTGCGTAAAAATTAATTTAAAATTTAATGAAATGATTTTTGTTTTATTTTTGAGATAATAATATAAATATATAAAATTGGATTCTTGATTCTTAATTTATTAATTTGTTTACTGATATTTTATTATAAATAAAAAATAAAAGTTAAATTATAAATATATAGATAAAATAAAATAAAATGTTGAACTCACTGAAAAGAACAATCATATTAATAAATAAGGATGATTTGGATGAGGCAATTTATAAAACTATTCTATCAGAGAAAATTGAGAAACCTTCTGAGAAATATCTTAATGTATTTTATATTTAAGTGTTTTTTTTCTCAAATATATTTCTTCTTGAAAATATTTATAGTATATTATATAATGTATTAAAGGTTTCAATAAACGTATTTAAGTTTTGGAGGCATTCATAAAAATATAAGAATTCATTAATTCTATTGATATTAATAATTGGGTCTAGCAGTTAAAATGGGGTTATGTATTTCATATTTGTATTTAGGTATTTAATTATATTAATGAAAATCGTAATAGAATAATTGTTAGATTTTTATTGAGGCCGCAAATTAAAATGGTCTACTTTATCAAGTAAAAAAAAAGAAAATAGCGCAATCTTACGAGGATGCGATAAAATAGCTTCATATTAATATATCAGAGTTGTATTTCACATATTTATCTTGCAGATTTGAGAATCATGATATTTTTTCAAACTCTATGAATGATTTTGATAATAAGGAGGAATGCTATAAATAAATGGTGATAAATAAAATTGTATATAATATTGGGCTTGTTATAAAAATGTAAAAGGATCTTGATATATCGTTACAAAAATGTTCATCATTTGACCTAATTAAATAAATTACTTTTCTTCTGCTAAAGGATATAGGATTTTTTTATCCTATAGTATCCAATTTTATAAGAATAAGATTACCAAATATAAAAAATGAATCAAAAGACATCTCGACTAAATTATATTAAAATTATACAGATCTAATTAGATTGAGTAGAAACATTAAAAAGATTTTTCTTCTAAAGAGTTTGATAGCTGATGCTATTGATTAAAAGACTTTCGCAACCTTGTAGGATATTGTATTATTCAAGGTCGATTAATAAAATAATTAAGAATTGGAATTATTTTTTTCATGTAAATAAAATAAATATTCACACTAAAATGGTAGGGAGGAATCAGGTAAGGCGTAATCTCCTAAATATATGAATGAAAACAAATAAGAGACAGATAAGAATTTTTTAAATATTTCTGGAATAATTTAATTCGATGATGAAAATTTTAATTAAATAGATAGTGATATCCAAGATCATGAGGATAAAATTATATTTACATTACACAGTAGTTATCAATAAATCGAACCAAACTCATCCAAAAATAGCATAAATCCAGAACCAGACACAATCAGCCTTTCAATTAAGAGCTCCATTCATCAACCAAATATAAAAAGAAAGTTTAATTATGTTAAAAAGAGAGATTAGTTTGGTGCAATAAATATGGAGAAAGGAGAAAATACTCAACTCACCAATTATACCGAATATGGGATTTCTGGAATCAATTATTCTGATAAAAAAAACCATTAAATTGATTCTTTTCGTGATATTAAATCAAATACCAATGGATTTTTTGATGTATAATGTAATCCATTAGGATTTTTATCCTATCAAAATGTTGAAAAATTATAAAAAAAACTTTGATATTCTTTATTGATAAATATAAAAATTTTTGTTTATTTTAACATAATTATATAATTATATACTAACAATAGATTGATGATCACAAATCAAATAAATTAATCTACTATATCCCTGTTATTTGTGATATATTCATCGATAATTTTAAATTACTCATCATAGAATTCAAAATTTATATTATTTAAGTTTTCATTATAGTTTCCACACCAATCGCTATCTTCATCCAATTTTAGAGATTATTATAATTTCTGTTTTTAAATTATATTAAAAAAAAAAGAAAAAAGATTACCATAAAATTTTAAGATCCGAATTCCCTAATACTATTTAAACCAATAATAATACCAATTGATATTTGTGTTTTAGATTCCTATGATAAAATATGCAAAGAGTTTTAATAAATTGCTTAAGTTAATTTAGTAAATAAATCCTAACTATAAGAAAATATAAATTAATCAATATTATAAATCTTTACCTTTATTATTATTCATTTTATCTAAATTAAAAAAATAATTAATCTAAAAAACTCCTTACTTCGATTTAATATTTTTAGAGAATTTTATTTTACATTTCGATACCAGTAGAAGGGGCTTTTAAAATCATGTTATGATCAATAGCATAGAAATCCTTTTAATATATGATAATAATAATCATTAATAATAAAACTTATAGTTTAATTTAAAAATTCTCCTGATGAATTTTTTTAGAAGTGAGTAATTAATCAGTTTAAAATCTTAAAATTATATTATCAAAGTTTCCTTCATTTTTCCAAATATCTAATGGATATCTATCAGCATTATTTAAAAAAATATCCAATGCATATATCTTTCCTAAGGTTTACATTCTACTCTGTGAGGTAAAAGTTTCTTTTATTCTTTATGGACCAAGGAGTTCAAAATTTAATCCTGGAATATAATCCATAATTTAATAAAAAGAAGCTTAAAATCGATCCTTCATTCTATGATATAGATTTTCATTATAAAATGATGCTTCTTTTATACATCTAATCATATAATCATATTCTTCATCCTAAAAACTAATGATTCTCATTCTTGGGCATGGTATATTCAACTGTATAGTAAATTTATTTAAAAATTAATCTAATCCTGCTTCACCAGAAAATTTAATTACAATCGAACCCTGATCAGTTGCAATAAAAATTACCTTAGAGGACCCCGATTCACTTATTTAGATAGACTGAATCTATTTCCAATCTATTTTATTTATATCCTCAATTGGATTGGAGGCAAAATTGAATTCCCTTAAGATTTTAGTAGGCTGAGAATCGGATTTCAGCCAAGGTAAAGTTCTTGGAATTGAGGGCTTCTATTTATTTAAATGATTTAGCAAAGTAAGATGAGTTTGGATTATTTTGAATTGAGATTTATAAAAATCAATATCTACTTTGCCTAAATTATTAGTAAACTCATCATATTTTCTAGAATCCTAACTGTTTTTTACCATTTATAAACGTTACTTTTATTTAAAATAAATATACTATAAATAAATTTACATAAAATCCCTAAAAACCAAGGGCTGAAATATTTTTAAAACCAATGACCATTCCATCCAATATTTTTTTTTTAGTATCCTCACTTAAGGCAATATCACCCAAAAATCTCTATAATTTTTTAAAATGATTGATACTATTTTTTATTTTTTTGACAACATAATATATTATTTTTAATTACCTTCCTGTTTTATCCTATGGATTTTCCTATACCTATTATACTAAAGACAGCAAAAAATCCTCAACTTTGCCCTAATAAGTCTTTAATTATATTTTCTTCAACTAAATTTCATTTTCATCAAATGATTTAAGAGATATTTTACCATCAAGTACTTAAAATGACTTATGATTATATATATATTAATAAATATGTATATATTTATCTTACGTAATATATAATTTCATTATTATTTCCAACTTTACATTGAACAATCAAACCATCACTCCTCATATCACCATCCCAAATATCAAGTAAGTTTCTATAATCATTATTTAAGAATATATCTAGAGCATATATCTATCCAAGGGATTGTAATCTTTTATCATCAAATTCAAAAGCTCTTTTTATTCCGTCAGAGCTTATATTATTAAGGGTATATCCTGGAACATACTCTGTAATCTATATATATTATTTTGTTTAGAATAGTGATTTTAATTTTGATTTCAGATCGGTATTTATATTAGTAAACTCATTAACGCAATTTTCAATCAATTTGAATTCGTCATCAGCACATCCAATCAACCTCATCTAAATAGAAGGTAGTTTTACTTATGCCATTAAATCATTTACAAACTAATCCAAACCAATATTAAATGAGAATTTAATAACTAAAGACTCATATGATTTTAATTATACCCAAACAATTTATTAATCCTCATCAACACTCAATGCCTCAATAATATTCCAATCAATTTTATTGATGTTCTTTACACTAGGATATAAGACATTAAATTATTATTGTTATTATTTTATTTGATCCATTAATTTAATGTATTTTATTAAAAGTTTATTTATTTCATATTTTTCAACATAAATATGTAAATACTACTCTATAATTCTGATAAATTATAATATTTATCAAATACAAGGTCATTATATAGTAAAGTAAATAATAGTAATATTTTAACATTATAATATAATTTTTAATATAAAAATTTATAGGTAATATTTAAAAAAATAAAATAATTATTATTTAAAATTATAGCTGATTTTTAAAAATAAGCAGATAGTTCATATAGGAATCTATCACTGACGGAATCAACTTTATTTTTATTATAGCATTAATAGTAAGAATATTATCATAAAATGATAGGTTTCTGTCGCAAAATGCATTTCTTTATTTTCGAAAAATATAATTAAAATAAATATCTAATTATTTATTTAAAAATTATATATTTATACTTATATATATATATATATATTATATATATATATAAATAAACAAATAGTAATAAAAAATAAATTTTTGATGAAGAATATATAAATTTTTTATACATTTTAAAAAGAAAAGGACCCTATCTACAACCTTCACTTATTTAATTCAAATTTTAACAGTCCTGACGATGTAATTTAAATACCTTATATAAAAAAAAATATAAAAAACAATCAAATTTTCATACAGATAAAAATTAAACATATTTTATTAGATATCCCTATATAAATTCTAGACAAACCTTATCATTTTCGCTTCCGAACTATCTGTGAAGAAACTGAACCAAAATTGTAATAAAATATTTTTATAATTTAATATGAAGAATAGCATGGATAGATATATCCAATCAAAACGCTAAAGCACCTATAATAAACAATTAAATTTATGTAAAAATACTTGAATTACCTTATTTTGGAATGAGTAAAATATACACAAAAATAAAAATCGAATAATTGATATAATAAGCTTAGCAATCAACAATTAAATCTGATCAACAGATCAATGCGCTATAAAAATAAAATTTATACTAAAATAATAAGTAAAGTTATCTAATATATTATTATTGATTTTTAATATAAAGAATATATTAATAATAACAATAATAACAATAACAATAACAATAACAATAATAATAATAATAATAATAATAATAATAACAATAATAATTATAATAATAATAATTACAATAATAATAATAGTAGTAATAGTAATAGCTATAATATTAGTAATAGTAATAGTAAAGTTAATCTTAATTTTAGTCATCAAAATAATCATCTGTTTAGAAGTTCAATGCCAATATTTAATAAAAGGTTTTAAATAATTTACTTGATGAGGATAATTTTATTGAAGATTAAAATTCTGTTTAAAATGATATGTTTGATAAAAATGAGTAGATGATTTTTTAAAAAATATCAGGTAAATAGAGCGAGAGTAAGAGTAGGTTTTTAATTTTTGATAATATTTTTTTGTGTATATAAAAATAAGTAATTTAAATTTATTAGGTGAGGATGCCATTGAAGTTATAGACAATAAATAAGTAAAAAAGGGAGATTTAAATTTATTGGGTGAATAGTAAGGTGAAATCAAATTTTTATAAAAAGAGGGTGAGGAGCTTGATAGAAATAAATTAATTGAATAGAATAAATAATATGTGCAAGATTAGGTTGATGAGAAGGTTATATAATTTTTATAATTTATTTTTATTTTGTGTTTGAATTAGGTGAAAGAATTGAAGGAAATGTGGTAGTCTGAGGAAGATTATGAAAAATGGCGTGTAAATAATAAGGACGAATTGGAGCCAAAGATCAATGTAATTAATAATGGCTAATAAATTTTTTTAATTATTTGATTTGAAGAAATGGGCATTTAAGGATGGATCAAGGAATTAAATTAGAAATATGTTAGCATAATTACATGAGGTGCTATGGGAAGGATCTGAGTGGAAATAATGCTCTCTTGGTGATTTATTAACAGATTCTGCTGTTAAGGTAAGTATATTAATTTTATAAATAAATTAGGTTAAATATACTAATGCAATTAGAATAGTTCATCCTGATAAAAACCAAATGAGGGATTGCTTCTAAAAGTATATCTCAGAAAGAGTATTCTTTGAATTAAATTAAGCATACAATTTATATAGGGTATTTAAATTCAAATTTTAAATCGTTTTTTTTTTTTTAAACATACAACAAAATTAAATAGAAGGAGAAGGGAGGAAAATGATTTAAAAATAATAAAATAGTGTTTCTAAATAGATAATAATAATTTTTTATTGGAATATAAGAATTAATCATTTTTTTTTTGGTTTTTTCTTTTTGCTTTTTTTAGCTGATCCTGCTAGTTTATCTGGTATGTGTGTTACCCATAATTTTTAGTATGCTGGTTAATTATCAAAATAATTTTTATTTGTTTTCATGAGATTTCTAGCAGAGGTCATGGTTCTTGTGTGATATGGTCCCAAGAATTGTTCGAGGATGGCGTGGGAGAGTTTGAAATAAGCATATGCCTATAATATTAAGTATTGGTAAATATATATTTTTATTGAATCGATTTTACTTTACTTCCTAATTTCGTTCTAGCATGAACATACAGCAACCTAAATTATTAAAAACAGTTGCCGTATCGATCGTCTCAACCCCTAATAATCTTTCTCTTATTTATCTTGCCTAAAAAATTAAAATTAAAATCAAAATCAAAATAATTAAATAAAATATATATATATATATATAATAGAACCATTAAAAAACATCTTAAAGCATATTCCCATTCTTCGACATTGTACATAACTAAACCAAGACCACAGTAGGATAAAGCAATATCAGGATTATTCAATGGTAATTTATTTCCTATACTTCTAGTATTTAAAAATAATTACAAAGCTAAGTCATCCCTACCAGCTGATTCATATACAGAAGCTTTTTAGAACTCAAAAAATAACTCTAATCCTTAGCTTAATTATTCAAGTTACTACCATTATTTCTTGTATAATATTTTTTTAGAAAAAAATATTAAGTTACTTTGGCTTCATCATAATTCTACAGAGCGAATAAAAAATTGCCATCATTATGAGCGCAAATGGCTGATTCTATTAAAAATTTCACAGGTAAGGGTGGGTTGGGTGGGTATATGATTTCAGGTATAAGTACTGGAATTATTTATATTTCGCTCATAGTTCCTCGCTCAACTGTGCTCAATAGTTTTTAATCAAAATGTAGTTTATCAACTAATTCTTGTTGATAGTCTTCTGATGTTTTAGGGGCCTCTTTATTTACATCTTCAAATACAATTTTACGGGGAACAGGTTCACCTGGTTTAAGCCTAGCCTGTTATTTTGGTTTTGGTTTAGGTTTATTTGCCTTATTCTTATCGGGTGGTGGAAGAGGTAGTGGATCACCTATTACAATCCTATTATCAGGATCCCATTTATCCATTTGCTTGATCTATTCTGGAATAGGGGGTAATGGTGGTAGATCTTTCTCGAGTTATTTTATTATTTGTTCCATCGAATAATCTAAGTTTATTTATGCTTATTTTTTATTAAAAAATAATTTTTGTAAATATCTAATTACGTGCATCAAAGATCTACTTTTCCTACTCAAGTGCAATCTATTGTACTAGATCTTTTTGATGTTACAAAATATCCTATTATTCTATATTTTCATCGTCATTTTCATCTTCATTGTATGGATTTAGAAGAATGTTTTAAAATTTTTCGATATTTTAAAATAATTTCTTATTTAACTATGGAAATGATTTTATACCCACTTGATCATTTATCCTTAAATGAATTAACTCACCTAAAAACTTTCTTATTCGATCAGGATCCTTCTTATAATCTTTTTAATCCTCCCTATAACAATACTCAAAAGCTATTCTACATAAAAGCAATTAAAATTCATGAAACAGCAATAGAGGATCACCCTCTATTTTTTACATAGGCCTTAAATCTTTAACAGCATCGTCATATATTTCCAAAATACGATTTCTACTATAAAATTCTTGTTCCTTCGAATTACCAGGATGTAATACCTTAAGCATTATCAACTCAAAATCATCAAGCGATATCAAATGAGGAACTATATCTGCATCCCTTAAGAATCGTATCAGAGATGGTGTTGTGAGCTTTTTATTTTGGACTGAAATCTCCTTCCAACTTAGCATAATTTTATTAAGCTAAAGATTTTCCTACATGTATATGGTAAATATATTCTTCATCTCTAAATCGTACTAGCTTAATACTTTTATACACTATTCACCTTATATGTATATATATATATATAAATCAAATATAATTCATATATTTATATATTATATATATATATATATATTACTTAGAATTCTTTTATTTATTTCTTATTGTTGTATATTTCGTGTCTATT
>Ga0102912_1000147_pt1 | contig 10895 bp, 12 predicted proteins | sample Colrivmeta1560A3_FD_78499 | JGI IMG/M metagenome (GOLD analysis project Ga0102912, IMG submission 78499) | Estuarine microbial communities from the Columbia River estuary - metaG 1560A-3 | ecosystem: Environmental > Aquatic > Marine > Intertidal zone > Estuary | place: USA: Columbia River...
AAGACCGCCCATCTCACGAGTCACAGCCATAAAATTTTAGTAAAATTTTGGCTCAATAGTCGCCACAGCATAGAACACGTTTTTTTTGCTTTTGTAAATTGAATAAAAAGGTGCGCCACCGTCTAGCCAGTTTTGACCTTGATCGTTTGACCACAGCCCTCTGTTGCGCATTTAAAAAACCCCTTTGCTAAGGTAAATTAAGTTCTCCGTGGCGACATTCTCAACAACCTTTACAGTGTGAAGGTTGAACAACACCTGATTGACGGCCATCAAACTGTGGACGTAGTAAAACATAAGAGTATTCGTTGGTTGTTGGGGAAGACTAATCATCTCTTTAGTAGCGCCATGTTGAATTCGTGACTAGGAAACAATGCTTAAGAATCCGGATTTTGCGAGTAGCTCTATTTCTGACAAGTGATTGTCTTAGACGTTTTAAGTGTCTAAATTTTTGAATTGCGAAAAATCTTACTTTTTAAATGGATTACAAGGGCTTTTGGTAGTGGAGTGGAGAGTTCATCCATTATGTACACATCATATCCGGGGGTGGCACTGGTGCTAAATTCCACTTAACTGAAAATTAGCGGCATGTCTTCGAGCAGGTGCAGAGCCCAAAGGACATAGCGCTTAAGATTCGGATACTTGTGGCAGACGCCGAGTACTTTTAATTTCTTTACTTCCATTATAACTAAAATGATAACCATAAAACAAAAAAGATGCTTTTCTGAGAGCTTCAAAAAGTTTTAGCAGACAGTTGCAAAGGCTCAGGAACTCAGGTCAAAAGATTTGGAATTACAGACACTGATGCAGTACGTTTTAAACCCCAAAGCGACTATTGATTTCAAGAGCAGGTTCTAGAGAGCATCCCGCATGCAAAGCGGCAACTTGACTCAGGAGGACATTGACATGCTGAAAGATGAGGAGGAAAGGCTGATTGCTTAGAGAATGAAAATGCAAGAGCGAAAGTACATCGACTTTTTCAATCGGCCAGCGCTCGCATTGATCAAGAAAAGTAACTTTCCTTTTTTAATCCTGTAGCACCGAGTGATATCCTCTGTGAGTTAGGCGTCAGAGCCTTCAGTGGCTCACGCGACGTACCAAGAGACCTGGTAAAAGCAAATGGGTTGTTTCATCATGCAGCTGAAAACGCGCCCTCAGAAGACCAGAAGCTTAACTCGGTCAGGTACCTGAAGGCAATAGTAGATCGATTCCAGCTTCAGTCAGAGATGCTCGCGAAGGGTGACCAGTCTGCGATGAACTTGGATTTTCAACAGTAAATTTTAACGCTAAATACAGAACTTAACTCTCTTGCGATGGATGGCCACCCCTTGGCATGCTTCAGCTACGGTAAAGACCTTTACAGTGCACTGAGAAATGGGGAGCTCGATGCTTACAATCAATAAGAACTAGAAAACTATTTTAATACATCATACAGGTACCTCGAGGTGGCCGCGAAGAAAGGGGTAAGCTCAGCGAACTTCTACCTCGGGATGATTCACTATGAAGGCATATACGTAAGACAAGACCCTGAAAAAGCTCTTGACTATTACATCAAGGGAGCAGCTAAGAACAACGCTTTTTGCTTCTTTGAGCTATCACGGATCTACGCAGAAGGCTAAATTGATGGTCATAAACCGAGTCTCTAGTTCCTTTATTTAAAACGAAGTGCTGAAGAAGGATTTGTGTCAGCCTAACATATGCTGGGATTGGCGTACCATGAGGGTGCTCTTACAAAGACCAACAAAACCGTGGCATTGGCTTGGTTAAGAGAATCAGTTAGAAATGGGAATCCTGTTTCCTATTTAAATTGTGGTGACATCCTCCACGAGCAAAAGAACAGACTTTTTGCTCTTATAAACTATCTGGGAGCTTACCAGCATGGAGCGTTCTTCCTGAAAGACAAAATTATCACTGTAGTGTCAGAGCTTGAGAGCATAGATGGTTTGAAGATTCCTGAAATCAAGTTTGCAGAAGACTAAATGTGATAATTTTCAAATTAACAATTGTAAGTAAATTGGAAGCATGGTTGAAGTCGGAGAGTAAAAAATGTGCAGTCACTGCTAGCGCATGATCGAAGTTTCAAAGCTAAGGATGCACGAGGTACAGTGCCAACGCATGAATATCAAGTGCCTGGAATGCGGCATGGTCATTCCTAAAGACGAGAAGGTCCAGCACTATGCAACGGAGCACGTGCCTGTCAAATGCTCCTACTGCGATCATACTGCAATGAAGAATGCTTTTGGGAAGCACGAGGAAGTTTGCGAACTAAGGCCCTAAGCCTGTCCTTACTGTGATCAGATTTTTAAAATCGAGATCCTTTACGACCACAAGCCGATGTGCGCTGCTAAAACAAGGAAATGTGATTAGTGCACCAGGTTTGTCTGCAACAGAGACTGGGCTGCGCACGTGCCGAAAGGAGACTGCCAGAGATTCTGTTTCGAAAATGAGGCAGAGAAACAGAAGTTTATGCAAAAGAGAATGGAAGAAATTGAAAAATTCAACTTGGAGGAAGCAAAACAACGCGAAAAAATGGCTTTAAAGAGGGAAGAGCGCGAACCACCAAAGCCAAAGGCCCCCTTAAGCAAGCCGATAAGCTAGCCTGCTCCAACTATGACAGCAAACAAATTGTCTCAGCCAGTAATTTAAAACCTTTCAAAGCCAAAGACGACATTACAACCAGCAATTTAACCAACTATTAAAAGTAACAAATCTAAAACGCAAGCTGAAATAGACGAAGAAATTAATGCGGCGCTGATTGCCCAGATGATGGAGGAAGATAACGATTAGATGATAGCGCACCAAATGCAGAATGAAACCTACGGAGGAGGCGCTAAAACATTCAACAAGCCGATTTCAGACCCCCAGCTAAGGAAGGCAGACAGTGTCAAGTACCAATAATTAATAGGCGGCGATGATGACTCGCCTTATAATCCTTATGATGACGGCATGGACATTGATTCGGACAACAGCAGGCCTTCGCTGCCCAGTTAGTTCAACCCAGTGCCTCCAGTTCTCCAAAGAAATAATCAAAGTGATGCTGAGATGGAGGCGGCCATCCAGGCAAGTCTCTAAGGTAACAACAACATGGCATAATGGGAGGAAATGGACGAGGATGAAGCGTTTGCCAGGGCACTAGCCGAGAGTGAAAAGTTCAAATGACAGTTAACGTGTTAAAATAATGCTAATAATCATCTGTCTTTTTTACTTTCTTGGAAGCCTTAATCGTAACTAAAGTCAGCGTCGTATGCAGCTTGAGCCTTCAGAAAATCGAACTAATTTTCCGACAAATAGAAGGTTGCCTCTGGTTTGAAGTCGCCATTCTGTTTCAATTTCCTTCGGATGTGCTCTGTCATCATTCTAAGCGCATTTTCCCGGCGATCCATTTCTCTCTTTGCCTTTGACTCTTCTGTCTCCGGAGCCGCCACTTGCAGAATCATGCCTTCAACAACAGGAATCATAATTCTCTCTTTAGAATACAAGTTGTCTGTCAGTAGGTCATTAAATTGCTTTATCAGATTCATAGGGACGTTATAAACCAAGCTTAATCTCTGTAGTGTGTCTGTTGGCTTGGTCAAGTGAATCAAAAATTATCGGCCGTTAATCCAGGTCATCTGAACTTAAGATTATTGTACCGCAGCAGTCCCATTTTTTGTAAGGATGTCAGGGAGGTCTTGCTTCATTACATTTTCTGTGAGATTTTTGTACCTTGATTCACTTTTTATCTACTAAAATTAACTATTGTTCTTTTCAAGTTAGGATTTAATCATTGCTGATTGCTGCTCACTTGACAGCACAACAGGAGCCGCAAAATAATCATCGATGATTACAGTCACTTGGTCGAGACGAAGTGGGCGATTTTACTAGGCTTCTTGTATTATCTTTTCCTGCTCTTGGGCAAATTTATCGAGAATGTCTACCTCTACCTCATATTTTGGTTAAATTTCGAGCTGTGATAGGCGGATGGCCTCTGCTAGTTGCTGCTCTTCTGTCAGGTACTGCTTCTACTGTTGGACCTCATCCCTTTCTCTAATAACTTGACCGTTGTTTTCTACAAGAATTGGGTAACTGTCTATTTTGGCGATGTTCGAGTCAGGCAAGCTTTCTATTTTGTTCATATTCAAGTCAGGGTAGTCGCTTATTATTAAAGAGGGTGGCTCGAAAAGTGAATACTCAAAAACTTGCTAAGGTTCTGGCTGAATAAGATGTTAGACTTCAGGCTATTCACTTTCCAAAGATGGGAATCCAGCAATATTGCTGAAGTCAGCATCCACTTTCGGAAACAGCACCCGTTCTGGAGCATGCTCAACCAATGGCTGGTGTGACTGCAAGAGATGTTCTTCGAACAACAGGGGCTCAATTATTTCTGGCTCGATTTCGTAGTACTGCTGCTGCTTCTATCTTCTTTGTTGTTACATCGTCTTAAAATAATTAATAATAAACTTAAATCGGGTCACTAGTCCACTCCGAGGGCCACGATCATGAATTCGTTCCATTCTGTTGGCTGGTGTCTTGTCAGGCTGTGTGCAATCTCCTTGATCAGCTGAATCTGTGACTAGAGCAGGCGGCCACTTTCTGGACCTCCCGCTTTGGCCTTGTTACTCATTTCTGGAGTTTAGCTTCCTAGAAGTATTTAACTCTCGATTTTGTTGTAAAAACTAAAAAAATGGTCTCCAACTATCCTACGCAGCTGCACAAAGTCTTACTTCAGTTAGTTATACTTGCTACACAAAACTTCAGTCTCATCAAAGAGACTTGGGAAAAATCGGGCACAAATCTCAGTAGCAAAGTGCTGTTCTTTGCCTGTGTCGAGTGTCGATTTCAACACAAGCAGGTATGGAATCGACAGGAAAATCTCTGCGTCTCTGCATTCAACCTGCTCTCCAAATTAATAGTACTTTTCGCAGGTAATCTCTATCATTTAGCTGAATTTAATCAGTTGCTCTCGTGCCTACTTTGGAACGAGATGCGTCTTGCTCAAGCACCAATCCTTTTCAAATTCTTAGATTAGGTGCACCAACTCTGGATTGTTGCGTAGCTACGGATCCACCACTTCGACATTTTACGCGTATCTTTCTTGGAACAGCTTCCGCAGGCTGTTAAAAGATTTCTGAACCTTTTCGCACAGCCTGCAAACTGCCTTACTCTGGATTTAGCTAACCTTCCTTTAGATGTCATCTATTGTGACCAGCACTTAGACCTCCAGGTCATCACGACCCTATCCGTAAACATTGGCGACAGAATTGATTTGGCTTATCTGTTCAAGGAACAGACCCCGCATGTTGTTGTATTCTTCATTTGCCGTGAAGAAGATTTTGCCTTTACGTTTTTGTTCAGTCTCATAAGCTTTTAGGTTTCTGCAAATTGCGATAGCTTCAATCACATTTTATCTAGCGTCGGTTTCTATATTCATTAGCTCTTAAACATAGCTTTTTTCAAAAATAGACCAGTCTAGATCGAACTGCTCTAACTTGCGCTCCAGTCTGGACCTCATTTTTTAAAGGTCATCCTTGCTAATACTGCAGTATTCATCGGTCATGACCGCCCGCGTGGTCACTATACTCAGGTGAAAATTTGTTATCTCCTTGTTCAGCTGCCCAAACGTGTCGTAAAGCATGTTACCCTGCTAGATAACCATTTCTGAAAACTCGTATTTTTTTCCATTCACCCACAAGTATGGAAAAGCTTCTTATGCTGAATCAAGGATCTCAACAAGGTAGTTCAAAGGCGATGCGATCGGGTTGTCGTACAAGACGCGGTAGGCTGCGCTGAAGTTCTGTCTGTAGGATCTATTAGCTCTCTTGAGGAATGAGAGAGCAAAAAGATTCTCTATAGCTTCAAGGTAGCGTCTGCACGCGTCCTAGCCCTCTTCAGAGTCGAAATCATAAAGTAACTTATTTGGTATAATTTGGGATTCAAGCTCCCTTCGTTTTAGTTCACTGCCTGCTTTAGTGACCCTTTCTATTGAATTGAAAATCAAACTATTTGAAAACTTTCGCAGATGGTCGGACTGCGATGTTTTAAGAATTTTAAGTTTGCCAAGTTTCATATCTTCTTTGATCACCTCGGGGCCGCTGCCAGTTGATGTCACGAGTCGTTTCTGCAGGTTTTTTGGGTTTATGGTTTTCTGCTTCGCCCCTCCACTGCCTGAACGACTTTTAGTTTCGAGATTTTCTGGGTCTGATAACTTGTCTTGATCTTCAGCTGATTTGCTTTCTTCAACACCGTGAATGGCATCCTGTCTGACAGCCACTTCCCGTTCAACTTAAGTTGATTTATGCTCGCTTAACTCCCGTTGACTCGCTGAAGGTCTTGGACTTGTCCTTACTAATGAGATCTCGCATGAAGGCGATAGTTCTATGGCTTCAGGCTCCACAGGACCGCAGCCTGTTTCAACGACAGTAGCCTTTTATTCAGTCATTTGCAATTCCGACTTCTGCTCCTCAACGATGGTTTCAATTACGAGACTTTCTAAGTGCACTAAGTTATGCCGGTGGTTGCTCCTGTCCCGGCTCCAGATGCTTTGCCGATCACTGCTGCTTTGAAGGTTAACGCTTTCTCTAGCCTCTCTGGGCATCGTGCTGGCAAAGTTTGAAACGCGGTTTGAATAATTTGAAGTCTGGGTTCCACCGGAAAGCATGTTCTGAAGGCTAGCCACGGTGGTAATCTGATGGCCATAACTGCGAGTGTTTATTTGTGGGTTATTGGTTTAGGGCACTTGGAGAATTGGCTGCAGCCGGGGCTAGCTGTTGACTACTGGTTGTGGCACCATTCTGTTTGCGAGTCTTGTTGCGAGATTCTGCGTGAAGTTAATCGGCCTCCTCACTGTTACTTGGGCTGCTGGAGTCCTGTTAGCGATGGCTTAGAACTAAATTGCCTATGAAGATCTAATTTAAACTTGACCCTGAACATTTTGAGCGAGCTGATTGTTGCTCAGGGTCCGCTGTCTGGACGTGGTTGTTTCTATAATTTGGGGTAACCTGACCACTGGAGGGTTGGTGCTTATAGTCAGGTTGGCAGTTGAAAGGATCCTGGCTCTCTCGGTGCTTCTGTGCACTTGCGTAGCTCCGATGTGAGACCAGGGAGAATTTATATTCATCAAAGTATTAATAAAAGAAAAAATAAATGGGTCATAACTTAAATATGAATTCACGGGAGCCAGCAAAAATCCCTACAGAGATCATCCAGGAGATCATTTGCCGCCAGCTGGTCAATCTGCCAAAGGAAGAGAAAGAGTTCCCACGAATGCTCAACAACATCGAAGAGGCTTGTTGGTTCTACACAGATTACTACTTGAGGGACGGCGTCACTATGGACAAAAATTAAGAAAAAACTTTCCAAAAGAAGTTTGCGCAGCGCATCTTTAAAGAATGGTCTTATTTGAGCCCCTACCTGCCCAAACTAAAGCAGCTACAAGACGAGTACCGTATCTATAAGTCGAAAATTCCTAGTTACGGTGCCTTAATTTTTAACCAAAAATTGGATAGCATTTTGTTCATCATCTACCACAACCCACGCGACAAAATAGTAAACAAACTAGACTTCGCAAAAGGCAAAGTAGACTAAGGGGAGTCCCCGGTGGAGTGCGCTTTGAGGGAAGTTTACGAAGAGACTCAGCTTAATTTAGGCGACCAAGTTAATGAAAACCAATATGTGAAAGTCGAAACTATAAAAAACCGTATGGTGACATTGTTCTTCGTAGACGGTATCGACATGGATGCCATAAGATAACCCATCAACCGCAAAGAAGTAGACGCTCTTAAATGGATTTCTGTTTCAGACTACGTCTAAGAAGTATTAAGGCAAAACAACGTCGAGTCCATTCTTGGCCACTCATTGCCCGCCCCCAAATTTTGCACTTATTACGTTAAGACATTCGCCTACTTCGTTTCAGAGTGGCAGACCTTGCGCAAGCTCAACAAACTAAGCCCCTTAGACTTCCACAACCGTGTCTCTATTCGCGACAGTGACCTGTTTAACTAATGCATCAAAGGTAAACAAATTTTGGAACAAGTTTGCGCCAACAATCGTGAGTACGATCTTCTTTACAAAGAATTGCCTTTTTTCCTTCAAGGGTTCTTTTACCACCATGTGCTCGAGGACTACAAAATGGCTAAAAAACTTTACAAGGAAGCTTTGCGCAGGGCTGAGTTCACGAAAGGATGCTACCAGATGATCCTTAGTATTTACATGTTCCAGTTCACTTACCAGAAAAAGTAGGCTGATTTTAAGGGATTTCAGTCTAAAGTAGACAAGCTGGAGTCTGTATTTGGTCACTTTCTCCAGTACGAGTAAAGCTTGCGGAATTAAAAAAAACGCATCGTAGACCATGTGCATGAGCTATAGTCCGAAGAAATCGGATAAGGAAGGTTGCCCAAAGAAGTGCTGATTATTGAGATAAGCAAATTTATATAGCAGCACCACTTCTAAAAGCTATCAGAGCCAGGTGAACAATTCAAAACTAAATTCTAAGCGCTTAGAATGCTAAAATTTGACCCTTTTGTTTTGAAGATAACCGTTGCGGGCTGGCAGAAAAAGTCGCAAAACAACTCGGCATTTTACAAAATGAAAATGCCATTTGGTGCTAATATCATGTCGACCGGGAAGAAAGCCCAACAAGCGAACATGCTTGAACACGCTATAATTGAGACTCATAGTGAGCGTAACGCTAATTTCCTGAGTCGAATGATAAATACTAATAAACAGCAACAGATCTTTTGCAATGTCGTTCATGTTTATGAGGTCACAATTGACGACTACCCACTGAACTGCAACGCAGCTGAATCGCTCATGGTACCCCAGTCAAACTAAATCTAACAAGTTTCCCAGATAATTGAGTAAGCAGGGTAAGAAATCAGGAAGTATGTTCAGAAAAAGCCAGTTGAAACAGTCAAACCCTGGGAGATACCCGCTGCGATCCCACCTCCAGCCGTTTAAGCTTCGTATATTACGAATGCAATTTCTGAGATGATGGAGCGGATCAGGAAGGAAATCCAAATGCCCTCAGCAATCAACAAGTACCCGGAGTAAAGACAGTTGCACCGCCGAAGGTAGTTTATCCCTGAGACTAGACCGGACGTGGAGGTGTACCCGGACGAGTAATTCAGGTTAGAGCTCGACATGGCTTAAGCCTCCTTGGAAGAAAATGATAAGTCTTTTGAGCGTAAGCTGAACCAAATAACTGACTCGTTTAAATTGACTTTCCACTCATGAGTCTGTGACATCTGTAATGATAATTAAATTTATTAGAATAAATCATCACTCTTCCAATCCAAAACCTATTATTTCATTGTTTGCTACGAAGTCAATTGCAGTTTTGCAGTGATTGTAACTCGGGTATTTTGGCAAATCTAAACGGTTAAAACACGTATGAGCGCGTGGCAGGTTGTGCATGGCTTCACCGGACTTGAATGCGATTGCCTGAATCGTAAATTTAGATTTTTGACCCGACTGGCTTTCCAAATCCGCAAAGCCTCCTAAAGGTAACCGTGAGCTACCAGTGCAGAACATCAGTATGCGCGCTAGTTACTGCTGGGAGTAGGTCTCCATCACTTGCCAGAACCATCTGATGGTCCAGGACAATTTACCACTCATCATGAAGTCGCGATACTCCGTGTTGTTTTTCCAGTCATCCAGTTCGATCTTCACCTACCCGCACAACTACGCTTCCAACTCGTCTGCAGTCATAAAAGAAATCCATTCGTGCTCTATAATCTTATTAAATCCCTTCTTGAGATATTCAAGTTATTCTTGCACCTGCTTATACGCCAGCCATTCGCACTTCAAATCTACGAATTCATGTTTGTTTAAGTTTGTCACTCTAATGTGAATACCATTAAATTTCAGTTCTGTTTCTTGACCTTTTGTTCCGACTGGCGCTGTGAAATACTGCTCAATTAGATCTTAGTAAGCCTCTAGATCACTGTCAAGAATGAACTTCAAACTATTGTAAACTTCGTTATCGACCAATTTGAAGTCTTCTAAATGCTAGCTCCATTCCTGGTCGGTTGTCTGTCCTAGTAGGGCCTTAATAATGCTATGGTTAATGCTCACACACACCGGGATGTGGTCAAACAGGGCTTTACCGAGTAGTTGGCCTGTGAAGTAAAATAAGTCTTAGTTTCCCACAATCTGACTTGAACTTTCATTTACTTTGTAGGTAAAAGTCTCGGTGCCTGCCGTCGCAAATATTCCCAATCCGCTAGAAAACACCTCTTTAAAAACTTGCTGGAAAAAATCGCGGCTTAGTCCTCCTCTGTCCTAACTTACCTCTTACTCAAAAGTTATGTTCAGCGCTTTGCGCAAATTTGAGAGTTTATTAAACTGAATGAGTGAATCTTGGAGGATTGACTCTCGTCTTACAGACACCACGTTGATTCCCTACGATACAGGTGGTGTCATCTTTTCTATCATGGCCTTTAGATAAACTACTTTCTCCATAGTTGCCAAACTCCTCAGTTCATCTTGCTCCATGCTCAAAATTTCTTGAAATCTATGAAGCTCTACCTACGGTCCCCTTTCAATCCGCTGTCCCCCAGAATCAGTCCGCACTAGCGTTATTGAATTGTCAAGTTAAGTATTGGCAAATTCGTCTACTTAATTTACAGAGAAAAAACTTACTTTCCATGTGTCGCAATCTTTTCTATTGTTCTGCTGCTTCTGGGTCCTACATACACTTGTCGATGTGTTGGTTGATCTGAATCGGGTAAGTACATTTTGTTTACCTGGTTGTAAGTGAGCTTCTTTGAGAAGGGCTCAGCGCACATGGGACATTCAGACGCCTACCCCAAGGTATTTGTGTCCCTCATATTTTCGTATTTTTTCTTGGAAGAAAAGACACCACCCATAATTTATTTAAGTAAATTTAAAATGAATTATTTAGGGGTTTTGGGGTTTTGGGG
>Ga0102912_1000150_pt1 | contig 10827 bp, 14 predicted proteins | sample Colrivmeta1560A3_FD_78499 | JGI IMG/M metagenome (GOLD analysis project Ga0102912, IMG submission 78499) | Estuarine microbial communities from the Columbia River estuary - metaG 1560A-3 | ecosystem: Environmental > Aquatic > Marine > Intertidal zone > Estuary | place: USA: Columbia River...
ACAAAGAGATGGTGATGCTTCAGGGAGAGGTCTGCTTCCCTAACTTGAAGATCGAGCCCCCAAAGATTGACTTTGGCTGTATACTGAACGATACCAGCAAGAAAAAGTACGTCGTTTTGAGCAACATCTCTGAGATGGCAGTCGCATATGAGTGGTCTTTTCTTGAAGATGCACCCTTACTCGACGAGCAAGATGAGCTAAACGAAGAAAAAAAGAAAAAGAAGAGCAAGAAGAACAAACGTCTTCCTATCAACGAGGTATTCGACATCCTCCCAGTAAGCGGTGTGCTCCTCCCAGGTCAGACAGAGAACGTTGAGTTCACTTTCTACTCAGGTAATGGCCTCAACTACTCAGGCACTGCTGTGTGCAGCTGCGATGGTGGACCCGACTACGAGGTGCCTATCTAGGGCGATAGTAATTTTGTCACCTACAAGCTGTCCTCAAACGAGCTGGACTTCGGAGAAGTTGCCTACAATGAATCATCGACAAAGGACTTCTTCATTGAGAACATTGGCAAGGTACCATTCGAATTCGTGATCAACCTCGCCACTATTTCTAGACCCGGCTTAATTGAATGCAGTGTGATGGCCGGCAAAGTAATCGCCGGTGAAAAATTCAAGATCTCAGTCAGATTCTACGCAGGAATCCCATCAAACATCCGCGAGATGTTCTTGGTTGAATGTAGTCATTTCCCCGCTGAACGCTTCACAATCAAGGCAGTCGGTATTTACCCAGGTCTCTTGCTTTCACTCCCCAGGAGTGATGAGGAAGAATTCCACAAGAGATTTGATAGCACCAAACCCCAACTGGAACAAGGTAAGATTGACTACACCGCACTCTTCCACGGTCTCGACGCCTTGAAACTAATGCCTCCAATCCCTGCCAAGTTCGTAGACAAGGAGAAAGCCCAAATTAAAGAGAAGGAAACTTTCGTCATGGATGTTGAGGCTGAGTGCGACAGATAGTTCCTTTGCAAGAGGATTATTGAGATTGTAGACTAACAACTCCAGGATCACTTTAACAAATCATAGACCGTTATCGAGGAAGTCGTTTCTACACCAGTTGGAGGCAAGAGAGCCGCAAGCAAGGGTCCAAGAGGTGACGCTAAAGATAAAACACTCAATGCGACTGGGTCTGATTTCACAACAGGTGGAACCACAATCAAGATCGGCAACGCAACAATCAACTTGGAAAACATCAACATCACAAACTACCTCTGCGACTTCGGAAACGTCGTCGTTGGAGGCAGTAAGAAAAAGTCTTTCCGCTTGACTAACGTTGGTAAAATCCCCATCAACTTTAACTTCGACAAGAAAATGCTCGGCCAGGCTGGCATCGACATCGAGCCCGACAAAGCTGTCAAGATCGGCCCCAACTCCAGCCAACTTTTCACAGTGGTCTACACTACCCGTAAGAACAGCAAGTACGGTCGTGTCAAGTACCAGATCCCAATTGACATCAAGAATGGCCCAACCTACACCATCGACTTCGTGGCCAACCTCACCATCCCAGAGCTTTCAATGTCAAATGACAACCTAGACTTTGAACGTGTTGCAGTAAACACAAGAAAGATTGTCAAAATTCGTCTTGAGAATCTCAGAGAGGTCAACTGTGAATGGTGGTTTTATAACCCCGCTCCTGCCTCAGCATCCACAGGAAACGAAAAGAAAAAGGAGGTAGAAAATTTCTCTGTATTTCCCCTTAGCGGCATGCTTCTGCCAGGCCAGCGCAGCACCATCGACGTGATGTTTATCCCCAACTCAGACAAGCCCTTCTCCTAGAAGCTTCTGTTTAAGTGCAAGGAGAACACCCGCTAGTTCGTGATGAACGTCAAAGGCCAAGGTATCAACAACATAGTTGAACTTGTACCGGAGACACTAAAGCTTGGTCCCGTATTGCCCTACGACAATTCAGCAGTGTCCTCATTTATTCTGAGGAACCCTATGGAACACGCCATTGAAATCTACTCAACAGACTTCGATAAGTAATTCATCGAGGAAGAAGATATTCTGAAACGAATGGAAAACTTCTCAGCAACTGGCGCTAATGAGCTTATTTTCATGAATTACAGAAAGGCTGGCTCAGAGTTCTGGCCAAGCATCCGAAAGCAGGATGAGCTGAATACTAAAATTGCTGCCATGAAGGAACAGATCAAGTAGATCGATGAGAAACTGGCTGCTTTAGTCGTTGAAGAAGCTGCCATGGCTGCCGCAGCGTTACTCGCTCCACCAGTCGAAAAAGTTGAAGAGAAAATAGTCGATGTAAAATCAAGCACGGAAAAACCAGCAACTGTGAAAGGCAAAGTCGACCCCAAAGCTCCGGCTGCTCCCGTAGCGCCAGTTGAGCCCAAAGTCCGTAACCAAGAAGACATCAGCAACGAGCGCAATCAGTTTACCTCTTAAAAAGGTGACATTGAGAGCCGACTATCGTCGATGTAGAATGACAACCTCGAAGTCAAATTGCCTCCCGCCTTGAAAGATGAAAATAAACTCAACGTTATTTTACTCGGCCCAAGCGGATGCGGAAAGACAGTTGCCGCAAATTACATGGCGCAGGAGCACTAGCGTGCAATTATTAGAATGGACCAGCTTCTTGACTACTGGCAGAAACGCAACCATCCTCTTGCAGAAGAGGCAGCAAACTATCTGCTCTAGAGGGAGGAGGAATATAAGATCGCTGTTGCTGAACTAGAAAAAGCACAAAAAGCCAAGAAGCCAAAGAAAGGCGAGGTCGTCCCCGAGATCAACAAGGAAGAATACAACAAGCTTCCCAGAGAGATGATTCTCCGTATGCTGTAAAAACGCATGACAGAGGATGACTGCAACGCCGGTGCCATCTTCGATAACCTCAAGAGTGACCTCTGGGACACTGAAAAGTTTGCTGTTGAGTTGATCTGTGACGCCGTGCCGGTTTAAAATATCCAAGTGATGATCTTCCAATCTAATTTGGAGAAGGCTAAGGAGGCGGACAACGGGGTAGAAGTGTGCACAAACTATAGGTATATGAAGCGTCAGGCAGAGCTCAAACAGTAAAAGAGCAAGAAACCCGAAGAAGCCAAAGAGGCTGATGAAAAACCCGTCGTCGGTAAGAAGGACTCCAAGAAAATTCCAGCTGCTAAAGACAAAAAAGGTGGAGACGCAACAGTCGATGAAGCCACCAAGCTTGAAGAACAAAAGAAAAAGGTAGCTGCTGAGCGTGCCAAATAGGCCGCAGAAGATGCCAAAGAGACCATGTTCAAGGTGAAGGAGTATACCGCAGAGGAGAAGGCAGCTTGGAAAGAGTAAGTTAAAGACTACACTATTTTCCTCGCCGATTTATTCTTGAAACAACAGAGCATTAATGATGCGGCCTAGCCAGCGGAAGCAATAGAAGGCAATTAGGTTGCAACGGTTATTGGCAAGAGAATTTTCCAGGAGTGCAACTTTGAGTACGATCTTACTTATTTCTGCGAGACACTTTGCACTGTGGTGCCTGCCCCAATGTGGCCAGACCCTGACAAGGAGCCGTTACCTGCCCCTGTGATTAACAGCATCATCAAAAAGCCACCAAACAGACCTGAGCGTGCCAAAATCACAAAATTCACGATCCGTACGCCAGCTGATCCAGAGAAGCCTGATGACTACAGCAATTTTACCGGTAACAATCGCTGGGTGCTGCAGCCAAAAGAGTCCAAAACACTATACATGTTGTTCTACAGCACCAAGATTGGCACTTTCACGGAGAACCTGCAGTTCGAAATTGTTGGTAGTTACAAGGCATTCACCCTGCCTGTGACTGGCATCTGTGAGTTCCCCACCATCAACACAAGTTCCCGTAATCTCTACCTCAATTCCAAAAAAGCCAGACCTGCAGAAAAGGAGAATATTTTGAGCAAGTGCTTCATCACAAGTGAAGGTCTTTTCGATTTTGGACCATTGTTGATCAAGAAAGATCCCGAAACCAAAAATGATGAGACCGTTGCCAAGTTCAACGGTACTTTCTTTTAGATCTCAAACAACGGCAAATACCCACTTGATGCCGTGTTCACTTTAAGATCCACCCTTTCACACGAAGAAGGAGGCCCTGAAGGCAAATCACCTTTTATACTTGAGCCCACAGAGTGCCACCTTGCCGTCGATGGCAAAGAAGCTACTCTCAACCTGAAAGTATTCGCTTTCCCAAGTGAAGCTATGGAGTACAACGACGAGTTGATAGTGCTTATCAAAGACAACCCCAATCCAGTTGTGATTCCCATCCAATGTCTCGGCGCAAAACCAGTTGTAACATCATCAAACGACATCCTCAAATTTGAGCGCCAGCTAATCGGCAAGACGCTCACCAAGACACTCACCTTGACAAACGCCAGTCCCCTACCAGTCAACTGGCGTCTTAAAAATGTTGAGAAGCTAAGCCACGAATTTAGTGTAGCAAAAACTTCCGGTCTTTTGAAGCCGTACAAAGAGGAGGGAGTTGATATCACATTCAGCTCAATCAAGCAGCAGAAGTTTATGGAGACGATTATTCTTGAAGTCTATGACAACGAGAATCTCGGCATTAAACAAGAAGACAAGAACATAGTACTTGATGCTGAAGGCTTCAACATCACTCTTAACGAGTCGATGAACGTCGACCAGGTGCTGGACTTCGATGCCGTGCGTGTTGGCGAACCTAAGGAGCTTCCTTTGTTCCTGAAAAATTAGGGCTAGTACCCTATTAAGTTTGACTTCAACATAAAGAAAAAGGCTTAGGAAATATTTTCTATTGAGCCGATGGTTGGTCGTCTGAGTCCCAACGAGGAGATCAACATTTAAGTCAAGTTTATGTCACAGAAGGAAATCAAGATTAAGACAAACAAGTCTACAGCTGACATAACTATGAATATCCTTGAAGGTGATCAGAACGAAAAGCACTAGAGCATCCCCATCTTGGTAAACGTCAACGCCGTCTTTAGCAAATACAGCATCGCTCCCTTGAAAAATCTGAACTTCGGCCCCATGCAGTACGGTGAAACCACAACCCGTACCTTTGAGGTTAGGAATGAAGGTCTTTTTGATTTTAAATACGCTATTTGCGATTTCAACAACGAAGACGAAAAAGCCAAGATCAGAGAGGAGAGAAAGAAAGAAGCCGAGGAAAGAGCGCTTGGTCAAAAGAAGGAAGAACCTGACCCCAAGGATCTTAAGGGCAAAAAACCAGATCCAAAAGCCGCAGCACCAGCAAAAGCACCCGCAAAGGGTGCCAAAGGAGTGGTCGAGGCCGCACCTGAAGGCACTGTAGTGCAGGTCAGCCAGTACACCATCTCGCCGGCTATTGGCTCAGTGGCTCCTGGAAGCGCAGCCGTTATCACAGTGACTTTCAACGCCCAAGGCGCAAAGTTCTATGACAGCACTCTTGCCATCGACATCGCCAACAGAGACCCCGCTGATAAAGCAGAAGGCATTCCCTTTATTCTTGCGGCTGAGTCATCTATCCCCGGAATCAACACATCAGACCTGGATTAAATATTCGAAGAGCAAACAGTGATCCCTTCGTTAGACCCAAAGCTGAACACACAGACCATCATCAGTTCAAGTCTTTTTAGTATCTAAGAGAATGTTTTCTGGTTCGGAACTCTGATTGCCGGCAAGGAACCCCAAGGCTCAAGTGAAAAGTTTAAGATAATGAACCCCAACAAGGTACCATGCACAGTCAAATTTACCGTAAAACCCCGCACCTAATCAAAGAGTGAAGGATTCGCGTTCAGTGTCTCACCTGACACACTAGTCATTGATCCACATAAGCACAAGTATGTCTCTGTCAGCTTCAACCCCCTCGAGATGAAGCAATATGGAGGCATTTTTGAAGCCGTGGTGCAAGCTGGCGATCTCTAATCGAAACAAGGAAAGATGACCTTCGAACTTCGTGGTGAAGGCACTCTCCCCAGCCTGCAGATCCTGAAGCCGACCGAAGTAATTCCCGATGGTACTGCAGTCCTCAACTTTGGTAAAACAAGAATTGGCAAGGATAACATCCTTTCAATCGTTCTAACTAATGAAGGCTAGGTTCCCGCAACTGTTAAATTTGACGCTATCACAAACGACTGCTTCTCATTTGAAGGACAGTCAATGAGTCACACTATCATGAGCAAGTCCCACCACCACTTCGATATCAGATTTGCTCCTAAAGTCGTGCAGGCCTAGAAATTCATTTTGACTTTCCAGACCCAGAACAACATGTACGAATGCCACAAGGTCGCACTTATCGGTGAGGGGTATGCTGAGCCACTTACTTTTGAAGACCTTCCTCTTGGCAAAGAAGATGAGCTCCGAATCGGTGACTGTGTGGTCGATAAGCCTAAAGCAGTCAGCTTCAAGATGGTGAACTAAAATGAAAAGGACTTGAAGTTCAGATGGAGCTGCGGCACAGCCGATGAGTTCACTTTCTACCCAACAGTTGGCCACATCAAGGGCGGCTCTAGCATGATTGTCAAAATCATGGTGCGAGGCAAGGAAACAAAAAAGTATGAGAAGATTGACTTCACTTGCGAAACCTCAGTGATTGAACAACAAGAAGAAGGCTCTAAAAAACAGACCTGGAACGACTGGGATGACACAATGAAGACATTGAAATTGGTTAGACCTTCAGAATTTAAGAGAATTGAGAGGCTCAAGGAAATCGCAGAAATAAAACGTAAAGAAGACATAGAGTAAGCAGCATACGCAGCACAAGCCAAGAAGACAGGAAAGCCGCCTGTAAGACAGACGTTCAATATGGATGAAATCCAAATCGATGAATCTGAGAGTCCCTCAATCGAACTTATCGATGTAATCACTGAGCCAAATCATTAGACCGTAGATGGCAGCACCAAGACCCAGGTTCTCAAAACTTCATGCTTAATAGACAAATGTAACTACGAATGCCACGTCTAAAAGATTGAGTTCAAACCCACTCTGATGTACGCGACCCGCAATTTCAAATTCACCATCAAGAACACCTGCATGATTGGCCTTGAATACAACTTCAAGACTGCCAACAGCCTTACTGGAATTTTAGACGCTGCACCCTACACTATAATCCCCAAACAAGGAACGATCTCCCCTGGTTGCGACGAGAACTTCATAGTGAAGTATAGTCCAGTCGAGGTGGAATCAGATTTCAGCAGGATTCTATCAGCCAATATCCGTAATCTCAACCCGCAATCAGAGCCTTTAATTATTGAGCTGAATGGTACCGCTGAGCGCCCAGTGATCCACTTTGAGCTGCCCTTGAGCACCTACCGTGAGCGCAAATCCAAGGATCTTGCCCATGTAGATGAGAAGCTTAAGATTATTGAATTCGAGTCTCTTGGAACCAATATCCGTAATACCAACAGATTCATGGCAGTCAATCCAACCTCCCAAGGATACGAGTTCGAGTGGGAGGAAATCATCGACGAGTCCAAAAAGAAGAAGCCCTTGTTCAAGTGCGCCACACCAAAGGGATTGATTCTTTCAGGAAAGAAAACAGAAATGATCTTCGAATACGTCCCAGACACCGTTGGAGAGCATGACTCCCGCTGGGTCTTCAAGATCCCATCCGAGAACATCACCCAAGAATTCTTGATTGTCGGTCGTGTCATTGAGCCAAACGTGCTTTTCGAATTTGGTAAACTGAAATTCGGTCCCTTACTCCTCGGTGGAAAGCAAAAGGAAACTATGCGAATCATCAACCAGGAGCACATCCCCTTCAGCTACAATTTCTCAAGTGCTTCAGTGAAGGGAAGTCCCGACTTCGGTGACAGTCTCAAAGTTTCCCCAATGAGCGGCACTATCCCCGCCTTTGGAGACCTTGAAGTTGAGATTGTGTTCAATCCCAAGTATGAGCTGACTTATAACTACAATTTGATCTGCAACGTCAAGCGAAAGGCAAGACCACTTGTACTTAATGTTAAGGGAGAGGGCTACCAAATCCATCACTCTGTGATGGCCGACATGCCCCCCTCAAAGGTAAACTCCACGGACGCCTTCAACTTAAATTTTGGAGAATTCTTCATTAACGAAGCTTAAACAAAAGACGTTGTATTAGCCAATCAGGGTGAGTTCAACTTTGACTATGTTTGGAAGCGCACTCCAAATAAGTACGTGACAATTTCACCTGAAAACGGCACGGTGCAGAAGGGAAGCTCTACCACCATCTAGATCAAGTACCTGCCCACTACCGATAATGAGTTGAAGAACTACAAGTGCCAGCTCATGATCATTAGTGGACCCAAATACGATTTCAACTTGGTAGGTACCGCAAGAAGACCTGGTGTAAAATTAAACTCCAATGTCGTCGACTTCGGCCCATGTTTCGTGACCTCCTAAGCAGCTCCTATAAAGAAGATGCTTACAATAACCAACATCGACACTCAGGCAATCTCTGTTGAGAGCAATTTTGAAAAGAAATCCTACCTCGACTTCCCGATTGTCCCAGGCCAAGTTTTGATGCCCGGAGACAACAACGTGACAGAAATTCCTATCACTTTCATTCCCAGAGAGCTCAAGAAGTACCACGAAGTGATCAAACTTAACTTCAACAACGGACTCTACTACATGGATGTGGTTGTTGAAGGCCAGGGCATTCCCTTGAACCTGGAGCTCAAAGACCCAGACTAAGCTTACACCTAACTGGGCATCGTTTCTGTTGGCTAAGAAGTCAGTAAGACAGTACCTATCATGAATCGCAGTTTGAAGACTGTCAAATTCAAGGTCGTGGCCAAGAACGCAAAGGGCTTCGCCGCTGCAGCTCTGAGCCTCTACCCAGAGACCACCTAGGAAATCGTGCTTAAACCCAAGGAATCATACCCGCTTGAGATCAAGTTCAGGCCGAAGGAGCGCATCAAGCCATTCGAACACGAGATCATGCTCTAGGTTGAAGGACTTGACGAACCAAGAAAGGTTTTCACAGTGGCTGGTGTCGCACATGGAATTGAAATCAAGTTGATGGACGAGGTCGCAGCTTTCGGCAATGTTGTCGTTGACAGTCGTTTGACCAAAAAGATTCAGATGAGTAACTTCGGAGATGTGAAGGCAAACTATGCTTGGGACAAGACTGCATTTACAAAGAATTTCACCATCCACCCAGCAAGTGGTTACATCAATCCTAACAGCAACTTAGACTTGGAGGTAACATTCCATCCTAAAGCTGCTGATTCAGATCTTCGTACTAAAGTCACCTGTGAGGTAAAAGGCGGTGAAACTATCACCTTGTCACTGATGGGTAAAGCTGTTGCGTAAGACGGCTCCGACACCAAGGAACTTGCCTTCAGCACGATTGTAAGGAAACCCCAAACACAAATGATCAAGGTCGAAAACACAGAGGACAAGGAATGGGCAATCAACCCAACAATCAGTACCAAGGAGAGCTCAGGCCTTGGAGATTTCTTCAGTGGAAAACAGACGTTCATCGTGCCCGCTAAAGGTTCCGCGAACTACGAGGTTGTTTACTTGCCCAAGACGATGACCTCAAGAAAGGTCAAGAAGGCTGGCGAAGAAGTTGAGACAACAATTGAGGAACTTCATCAAGGCAGCGTGTTCTTCCCGTTGCCAAATGGTACAGCATTGCTTTACAACTTGAAAGGTACAGCAACGGCCCCACAAGCTGAGGGTACCATAACCGAGGCTATTCAAGCAAAGAAACAGAAGAACATTATCGTTAAGGTTGATAACTGGTCCAAAAAGACTCAGCGTTTCGAAGCCTCATGGGTTCTTGAGGGACAAAACGACCCAACTGTATTTATCAGAGGCGCCAACACTTTTGATATTGCAGGTGACGCTTCTAAAGACTACAAGTTGAACTTCTTGGCCCTGAGAGCAGGTGCGTACAAATTCACTACGACTTTTAAAGTCAAAGAGACCGGAGAGTACATGTTTTACAACTTCCAGGTAAATGTTTCTGAGTCAACTGACGTTGAGAAAATCGCGTTAGAGAGCTCCGTTAGGGAGACTGTCAGCTACGGTGTGGTGATCGAGAATCCAACCAAGGACGACGTAAAGCTAACCAAAAGCATGTTCACTTTCACCAATGAGTATGTTGAGATAACCCCGGATGAAGTCACAATCAAGGCAAATGACAGCAGAGAGTTCCAGATCAACTACAGACCACTCATAGTTAGTGAGACTGCCACGGATGTCTTGCTGAAGACCCCATCTCTTGGTGAATTCCGCTATCAGCTCAAACTCAAGGGCATGGCACCAACCAGCTAGCAATCGCTCGCTTTCAAGTGTGGTCTTGGATAAGACCAAATGCAAGCCTTTAAATTCACGCACTATATGAAGAAAGCCACCAACTACACCATCAAGGTGGAGAGGGCTGAAGGCACTGGTATTTGCGATTTTAAGGCAGAGGTTGCTACTATTGCGGCCCCAGCAGCAGATAGCTTCAAGGGCATCGACTTGAGCATCAACATCAGATACGAGCCCATAACTATTGGCGACAGCAGAGGCATTCTTAAGATGACAAGCCCTGAAGGTCTCGAGTACACTTGCATGCTGTACGGCAGATCATCTGCTCCCCAGCCACAGGGCCCGATCATTTGCCCGATGGGAGCTAAACCAGTGGGAATTGACTTCAAGAACCCCCTTAACGAAAAGGTTGAGTTCATTTGCACCTTCGACAATGCCAACTTCTCTCTGTTCAGCAAGCCCGCAGGTCTCCTCGACCCTGGAAAGGTTACTAACCTTCAAATCAAGTATGACGGAAAGTCCGATCTGCCCAGCACCGGCCGTATGCTTGTCACCTCAAAGGGCCTTCCCCCATGGATCTTCTATTTGCAAGGAGCGGAGGCTGAAGTAGCTGCTCCTGGCAAGAAGTGATTAATTTTTTAAATCATTTATTACAAAATAATAA
>Ga0102912_1000152_pt1 | contig 10807 bp, 6 predicted proteins | sample Colrivmeta1560A3_FD_78499 | JGI IMG/M metagenome (GOLD analysis project Ga0102912, IMG submission 78499) | Estuarine microbial communities from the Columbia River estuary - metaG 1560A-3 | ecosystem: Environmental > Aquatic > Marine > Intertidal zone > Estuary | place: USA: Columbia River Estuary...
ATATTTTTTTCTCTTTTTAATTTATTGTTTTTATATATTGTTTTTTTTAATATTTTTTAGTTATATTTATTTTTTTTGTTTTATATATATATATATATATATATATATATATATATATATATATATATATTTATATTTATTAGTTACCAGATCGTATATATTTTCATTATATATTTCAAAAAAACTACATATTGCTGTAAATTTCATATTTTTTTAGGTACCTGATTATTTATGAATTAAAGCTAATAAATATTGTATAATCCTTGGCTATAATCCAGTTTCTTTTATAATAACTGAAGATAATTATCCTACCATAGTATGAGTTTTACCTGAACCAGTTTAACCATATGCAAATATGCAACCATTAAAACCCTCCAAACATGACTCTGCCATACCCCTACCAAACTTATGAAAAAAGTCCTCCTATGAACAATTATGATCTGATATGTTATCAAAATAAAATGTTTTTTATTAGGGTTCTGATTAAATTGTTAAACTATTCTCATCATTAATAGTCACACATTATTATGCTTAATCTAACCTCTCTTGACTACTAAATGGTCTCACTCTCAGGAATACCTATATATTTTCCACATCGCCAGACATTCTCTCACTATGAATATAAAATTAAAAAAAATAAATAAACTTTCAAAAATCTAAAATAAAAATATGCCATCTAAAAGTGTATATTTAAATTTTACTTAAATATATCTAGTTAAATTTACATTTCAATTCAATATTTTCGTAAAAAAAAAATAAAAAATATTAATAACATTCACTATCATTTTTATGTAGATAATAAATAAATGAATAAATAAATAAATATATCTAAAATTATAGTATTATCATAATTGGGTTGTACTAGATCCCAAATATAATATATTCATAATTTGATCATTCGGATTAAGGTTGGTTTTCTTATTTTTTTTGATGAGATGATTTCCAATGATTAGCCCAAGATTTCTTTTTTAATATATATTTTTAATTTTACAAATTTTTTTTTAATAAAAAAACTAGTATATTACTATTTTCACGTATGTGTTAAATGAATATGCATTATCTATATCTTCATTTGAAATCTTATCAATTAATTAGTTCTCACAATTACTTTATTATTAATTTTATATTAATTTATTTAAATATATTAAAAAATAAGATAGAAAAAAAAAAAGATTTTACATCTCAAGTAGTAAATGCTATTAATCTTAGTTGATCCATTCATTATCTATTAATTATTTAACATTGGGTCTTTCTGACATCTCTTTCGTAAAAATATGAGTAAGAAATTATTTTAGACCATCAGATATCTTTACTGTATCAGGAAATTATAAGCTAAAATTATAAATTTTGTTTAATATACTTCGCTTATGAAATATTTTTTAATAGTAAGGGCAATGTATCAGCATAAAAAGGTAATTTGAGATATATAAAAGAATATAATGAAACACCCAATGCCCATATATCTGAAGCCTATCCAGTGAAACCATGTACAGTTTTGTCTGTATCACATGCCTCAGGTGGTAAAAATTAATATGTACCCTTAGTGTTCTAAAATAATTCATTCTCGGAAACAAAAGAAGCTACACCGAAATCAGCCAACATAGCTCTACCATCATTCATTAGAATATTTTATGGCTTTATATCCCTATGCACTATTTAATTCGTATGAACTTTATATTATATAATTTTTTAATAAGAATTTAAAAAAATATAAAACTCATTACGATAATATAATCCTTTAACACAATCTCGAATTAATTTTTATAAAAATTTTTCACTAAAAGGTTCTGATTAATTTTAATTTACATAATAAAATTTAGATTCCTCCTCGTCCCATTCAATTAATTATCCTTCATTTGCATAATCGATTACTTAATTATATATTGGATTATTTTTTTATAATTATTATAAAAGATCAATAAATATTTACCTATAATAATTTTATCATTATCTGGATTCTCTATGACCTCATATAATTTAATTACATTAGGATGATTTATCTTTTTCATTATTGCTATCTCTTTTCGCACATCATCCATACCATCCTTAATTTTAATCACTTTTTATTTTATCAATCAAATGAATATTAAAATAAAACTAAAAAAAAAATAAAAAACCCCCGTCTTTATCTTTAACAAACTATCTCAATCGTTTTAATTTGCTCTTTTTAAATATTTTCATAGCAAATTATTATTCCTCATTATCAACTATCTTTACTGCCAACTTAACCTTACCATACGATCCCTCACCCAATAAATCCAATATTACGTAATTATTCAACATCTTCAAACCCTTTTATCCCCACAATAAAAATCAAAAATCTAGTCTAAAATAAATATATTTACCTTATCATTAATATGCTTTGTAGCTGTAACGGTTTCGCGTATTTTTTTCTTTTTCTGATTCATCAATTCATTATCAAAAAATTAAAAACATTATTATATATTAAAATCTTACATGCGGTATTTTTACTTTTTTATTATTATCTTTAGAATCATCAATAATTTACTTATCCTATTATTATTTTTATTATTATTATTATTATTTCAAATTTACTGGTTCAATCACATCTTTTTAACCTATTTTTTCACACGCATTGCCCATTTTTTATTTTAAACTAAAATTTTAATTTAATAAATTTTATTTAAATCTAAAAATCAAAAATGATAATATTTGTTATATAAATTATAGTAATGGTTATTACCATGATTAATATATTTGCATAACATGTGATATTTCATGTTATTCATGCAAAAATAAATCAAATGTATCATGCACAAGTTGTTTTAGTAATGGTATTTATCCTTATTACAATCCAAAATTGTATATATGTTCTAATTAATGTGGAATAGGTTTTTATCAAAGTAATTAATAATGTTTATAATGTGATCAATCATGCTTAACATGTGATAATTAAAGTAATAATTCTTGACTTAGCTGGATGAATTTTACCATCAAAATATCTATTAATAAAATTAACTATACAATCATATAATTTTCTAACTTTTTATATAGTACATAAATATAAAATTTATTTTTATCTCATTTACAAATTTTTATGATGTATTTTGAATTATATGATGAATAATAATATTAAATTTTTAAAAAGGATTGACGGATCAAAAAAACCTCCCAAATTGGTACAGTATCGTATATTTTGAAGTTTTATATTAAATTTTCTAAAAATAAATAAGTTGTAGATATTTATTTATATTAATGTTCTATTTAAATAATAAGAAATTAAAAGATATTTAAAATTACTGAAAAAAAGTAAGGTTATTCTTTTTAATATATTTGAGATTTTTTACAATAAGTAAGGGTATATGGGCAAAAAATAATGATAAAAAAATAACTTATTAATAAAAATTAAATAAAATTAAAATAAATTTCTTTAAAAAAAACATAAACCAAAAAAACAAAATGAGTGATGAGGAAAATTAGGCCAAGTAGAAGACAATAATCTAAGTATTAAAATGGGATAGACTTAAAAATTAATCGAATATTGATAAAAATAAAAATTCCTCAATTGTGGACTCCATAGAATAATTTAATGATGATCTTTAGGACGTGAAGAGAATAATGGATGAAAAAATTTAGCAAGTAAAATTTAGTGATACAGATTACAAGACATTAGTTTTAGTTGGGCTAACAGGTGTAGGAAAAAGTACCATTGCCAGCTATTTGATGGGACATGAATTAAAGTGGTATAATGATAAATATAATGAGTCAAAGATTATAAAAACCCCTATTGAAAATGATCCTTTCCCTATAGGTATAATATTAAAAAAAAAATTGTTATGAATATTTTATTATAACAGGTGATGATATGACGTCAGTAACCAAAGCCCCTAATATTGGTGTAACTGATAAACTTTTAATTTGCGATTGTCCTGGATTTAATGACACTAGCAATGTATAAGAAGTATTGAATAATTTATATTTACTGCACCTATTTTAAAAACTAAAAAATGTAATTTTTATTGTACCCCTTAATTTTCTATAAATCTAAATTGGAACAAATAGGCAACTTAAAGAAAATATAGTAAATTTAGATAAGACTGCATAATTCTTAATAAATATATCCAATTAGGAAAAATAAGATAAAAATAAATTTCTGAATACTATTTTTATAGTAAATTAAATCCCAAATGATACTGATCAAAGTGAAGAATCCCTGAAAAGAAATGTTGCAGTAAAATTTTAAAAAATGGCTGATAATCTAAAGAATAAAAAAGATATAGAAAATAAATATATCTATTAATTAGCTGAACACCTTTAAAATATTGATATAGTAAATTTGTTTTTTTTTAAAAGATATAATCTAAAAGAAGATATGGTAGTAAGTATAGATGAGAAGGATAAATGTTTATCTGATTTAATAAATAAATAAATTAATGATAAATAAATTAAATAATTATAAACAATAAAGCCAACTTCATAACTTAATGAATCTGGTATAAAGTTAATTCAAACTACTATGATAGAGACTATTAACGCTAATTATGTTAGGGTTTCAGAATAATTCATAACCCAATTAATAAAATCTTTCGATATATCGAACGAATTGGAACTTTTAGCAAACGGATTGAATTATCTACTTGATTTTAATAAACTATTACCGGATATTGAATAGTCGAACCTCAATAATTTTTTTATAAAATTAAGAATATACATAGAGGACATAACACATGCAATAGAAAAGGATAAAAACACTATTTTTCGATAGATATATGATAATTACAAAAAATAGACTTTTTTTTAAAACGAGTCAAAAGAATATGCTGAGTTTATGAAAAACTCATAACGAGCTGAATAATTTATAAATAACATCCTCATCCTTTTTGATAAAATTGAGTTGAAAAATGAAATTTAAATATTATCGTTGCAGCTACAAAAATTCATATAGGGTTAAATTAAGATCTATAGTAAAACAATTTTGTAAAAAGGATTAGAGAGATTTTATAAAGATTAATAAGAGAATTTCATAAAAAACTATTCAGAATTTCATTTAGAATATATAAACGGATTAGAAATATTACTTCCTTAAAAATTAAAATCTTTAATAGGTTATGAAAGATTTCAGATCATATTTAAGGCTTATATTTTCTCAAGATATTTGGACTCTTTCAAATCAGATAATAAATAAATTTGGGAACATTATGATATATTCCTAAATTAAATAGCAAACAATTTTAAATAGGATATCAAGTAAGACCCCAATTAGGAGGACTAAAGCTAATTACAGGGTGTGTTTATGTATCAATAATTTTAGGATATGATAGTAAAAATTTAATCTGAAAAACATAAATTTGATACAATTTAGACGAAGGTTATTTAAAGGCTCAATGATTTATTGAAAGATGAATAGATTTTCCAATCAAATTAGTTTAATCTAGTTAACATCTAAAAATATCAGGAAATTAATGTGAAATTATAGAAAATTATTAAAAATTTTACTCAGCCACTACTGTAGGAAGTAAACACAGAAATTTCCAGTCAATTAAAAAATATACTATAAAATGTTTAGGAATTTATGAATATAAAAATATAGGTTCTAGAGCATCAAATTTTAGATCCATTATTATTAGATTTTTCTAATTTAATGAATCAAGTAACTTTTTAGATATCTGATGTTCTAGTATCAAACTTTCAAAATGATAAAAATAGCAATGTTATTAAAAAGTAGACAAAATAAATCAAGGAGATGTTTGCAATTTATAATATCTAGCAGTTTTTGGATGAGAAATTAAAAAAAAGCCTTTTAAAATACAAATTGAATATCTAAAAGTAGTACCCAAGTATCAAAATATGTGTAGAAACTTGTTTTGATGATCCAATAAACACTATAGGAAAAATAATTGAAATTATGGAGGAGAGTTAGGATTAGGAAAATAATAATAAATATATAGATTTTATAAAATGCATGGAATTTGATAGTTTCTAATAAAAAATTTAAGTGAACAATATTATCATCTAATAGATTATATCAAAAGTTGATAGCTACCTAAAAGAAGAAATAAAAAAATAGGCTGAGTAATTTAAAATTGACCCACTGAATAAAAATAATTATAATAATAATAATAATATTGGAGTAATGTAAAAATATAATAACGAAATAAAGGACAACACATAATAACAAGATATAATTTTACAAGAAACAAAATTAAAATAAAAATTAAAGCAAGTTTTAGATTTCATAAAGATATATTGCAACAATAAATTAAAATTTCTTCACCTACAGAATTCCTAGTAAACCTTCCATAAAAATATCAATTAATATAAAGATATAAAGTTGAATGAAAACGAATAAAAAAAATATGAAACAATATAAATCGAGCAAAATAAATAAATAAATGAAAACTTTAAATCTATCATAGTAAATTTTTCTAAAAAGTTTACGGATTAATTGGAATTAATGATTAAAACTGAGTTTAAGGAAAGAATGGATCAAATTTATAATTTTATATAAAATATTATATTAGAAAATATAGACTCTGGAATTCAAATAAAATTACTTACTGATTATATCAACTTATTATCATAAATAAAATTTAAACCTGAATTCATAAACAATCAATAAAAAAAACATAAGATGAGTATCAATGAATGCAAGGCATTATATAAAATTTATGATTACTTGGATCAATAATTAAGGGTAACCTTATTTTAATTTTCAGAGGACACATAAAAATAATAATTAGTAGAATTCAAAATATTTGAATAAAATTCATTTAATGAATCAATAACAGTTATAGATACCATTATTAATTTAGTTGAAGGGAGCCAAGATTCCGATACTACAAAAATTTATATTGAATTTATAAAATCAATGAATTTTGATTTAGTTACAATTGGGCTAACTGTTAATAATATTTAAATAGATAATATTGTTTAAAAAATTATCTCATATGTTGATGAAAAATAAAAATATATGTATAAAAGTGTATAAAAACAAACTAAATTGCTTATTAAAGACACACTAATTTAAATAAAAAGTTCTGATTAAGAGTAAGATTTTTCCGATAAAAATATTGATTAAAAATTAGAAAATATCGTATAATTTTTGACCACATATGGATGTGATAAAATAATATTTTAAAACTTATAAAACTCAATAGAAAGCTATCATAAAATACACAAAGTAATATAGTAAGTAGTAGATTTAATTAACTTAAATTTCGATAAGAAAATAAGTATGATTAATCATGGCCTTGAAGGCGATATTAATGTATATATTAAAGGAAAATTAAAAAATGAGATTAGAAGCTTCATTTCAAATAATTAAAATTAGAATAAGATAAGAGCAATTTAAAAGAAGCCATCATTTTATGATAGGGGAAAATCATTTTTTAGTTAATTAACTTAAAGTAAAAATAATGAAAATAAAAACAATAATAATAATGTTATAGTTTAAAGGGAATTTAATTTTTAAGAAATTTAAAACCATAAAATAATAGGAGACCAAGATTTTTAAAATAGATTATTTGAATAAGCTTAAGATAGATATATCTATTATTTAAATACCATAAAAAATATATTCAATTTTGGAAATGAATGCGATAAATATATTAATTTTATACTTGATAAATAATAAATATATTAAGATAATTTATATGATTATAGTAAGGATAATAAGTATGATAAAAAGTATGAAAGTAATACCTATAATAAAATTTAAAACTATAATGATATTAATACACAAAGATAATTAACTAAAATTACAGAAGAACACTTAAACTATCTCCATGACTTGTAATGCGTCTTGATTAATTTGGCTGTATGCTATATCAATACAATTCAAGAAAATTCAAGAAGACTAGTTAATTTATAGCCTAAAATTATCAAAATATATAAACTATTAATCGATCACTTGAACCCTTAATATATTTATATGTTGGAAAATAAATATATAGAAAAACTGCAGTCAAATGAGTAAATTTAAAATTAAGACTTAGAAAAATATTAATATAGATTCTAATAATTCATTGATAAGTTAAATTTAATATAAGATAATATAAATAATGATTAAATCTTTAAAGATTATAATTTTAAGTTACAAGTTGAATTTGCTATAAGATTTATGAATAATATTTAATCTTAATCATAAACTAATAAAAGTTTGATATAATTATTAGAGGGTGTAAAAATTTAAAATGATAAAATGAATCAATAAAAAGAATATGATGGAAAAATTAATTTAATGGGTATGTTTAGTTACCCATTTTAAACCTAAGACCAATTAGATAAATACATTAAAGATTTAAAAGAATCGGCAAGTTTATCCATTAATGATTTTTAAGACAAATTTAATTATAAATTTATAGAGCCATTTGTATGTTTTAGATATTTCTTCATCATCTACGGGTTGGAAGATAGTCTTTAGCATACTAAAATATATACCACTCTATTAATCATTGATGCAGAAATAGCTTATTGCATATATTAAAATAAATCCATATATAAAAATATCAGAATGCTATAATAAATCTATTTTGAATATTAAAATGGAATGGATAATGAAAAAATATAGTCTTGTCCGAAAAATTTAATGAAGGCACTCAATTAAATAATTATTTTCGCCTATGATTTTGAAATAAGCATTAATTAGAGCTATCTCAACGACAAATATATTTTCATAAAAAATGATAATCTATTCTTCGATCAAAACTTATATATATAGAAATAATGCTTAAAATAACTAGACGAATAACAATTAAAGCAAGGCAATATTAACTGGGATATAAGATATAACCTTATAATTGTCTAACTAAAATTAATAACAATTAATAATACGAAGGATAATGAATAACAAATAATAATTTAAAAAGACTTATACAGCAATGTTTTAAATACCCTAGCATTTTAAAATGGATATATTCAATAATTAGATAGTATTATTTAATCATAAGGCATTTAAAATAGTTTCAAAGAAATAATAATAAAGATATTATTTTATTATATACAATATCGTATAGAGAAAAGTGATTGTAGCATCCTCATATCATTTAATATGGATCCACAAGATCAAAAATACTTAAATATGTGCCCATAATAATACATAAATTTCAATGAAGATATAATAAAAAGGGGCATTATATATATTAATAACATTCTTTTGAATAAAAATGTGTAGTCTGTAAATAAAATTTAGATAGAAATTGATTAAAAAGATGAAGGTAATTAAAAATAGGTTGAAATAGTACATGATGTAAAATAAGAAACTAAATTACCTAATGATAAAAATATTGAAAAATTAATTAAAGATTTCGAATCTTAGATGATGACCTTAACAGAAAGATTTAAATTGTAAGAAGAGAAATTGAAAAATTTAGAAGTGGTAGCCGATTTAAACTAAAATAATCAGATAATTAAGTTAATAAAATAAATGAAAAATAATATTGACGATCCTGATCAAATTATTCATAAATACTACATATAATTATTTAAGTCATTAAATGAATAATTCATATCTGCAAATGTTTTAAGCACTAAAGGGATAATGATAGACAAGAGTAATATATATGTAACAATTATTACTTCATTATGCAAAATCGTGCCTTTAATTGGAAAACCTTTAAGCACTATCTCTCAATGGGTAGGAGATCACATTGTGGAATATAGAATCGAGTAAGCTGCAAAAAGACTTACAATATTTAGATCACCGACTATGGAGGAAAATATTTGCAAAGCTGCAGCTTATAGATTAGCAAATGAATATCAAGAAAGAAAAATTAAATTAATCGACCAAGCCAAAAAATATAAATAATAAAAGGAAAAGTAAACCAATCAAACATTTGAAACTCCTATAGAATGGAAAGAGTGGATAGAAAATGATAAAAAAATCTTTTTTAAATAATTCAATGATAACATATTATAATTAGAAGAATGCTATAATTAAAATAACGAAGTGATAGATGAATATATTTAAATAATTTTGCCGGACATTATTATTAAAGAATAGATTGGAGAAACAAATTCATCATCATCAAAATAATCACTATGCGAAAAAATATGTGGTTGCTTTAAGAGTAATTAAAAAAAGTAAATATAAAATATGGATGATGAAAATATCGAAAGAAATAGTTTATTACAGTTGGAAAATGATAAATGAAAACATATGATTGAGAAGCTATAATATTATAAATATGAATAAAAAAAAATATTTACAAATAATAAAATATATTATTTTCATGATTTACAAAAATTACCAATTTAAATATCATATGGATCAAATTGAAATCACTTTGTTTTGTGGGTAATGAATATAATAAAATAGTTTAAGAGGAATTATAGTAATCATTTTTAGAATTAATAATGTATAAAATATTTAAAACAATCAATAATCCATTGCTTTTAATACAGATAATCAATATTACAATGGCTGTAATCAAAGAATAAAATCATTTTAATTCGAAAATTGATAAAAATATTACTATATAAAAGGTATTGTGTATATTAAGTCTTTTTTTATAATAAATACACTATTAAATTTACTAGATACTAAATTTGATTGAATTAATTTAAATATAAAATTGAATATGAATATCACTAATATTTTGGACTCATATTTTACATTTTATAAAAAATGGCTTCAAATTTCAATTGGTCTATTTGGTTTAGTTCTGATATTATTTATCTTTTTATTTATATGTTTCCAAAATATTGAATAGTATTTATAATTATCTTAAATATACATAGATAATAAACAAATAATAAAATTCTTCATTATTTGGAAGAAACTAAAAGGTATAATTAATATATTTTTAATTATATAAACAAAATAGAAATCAAGAAAATTAAGAATTCA
>Ga0102912_1000154_pt1 | contig 10772 bp, 4 predicted proteins | sample Colrivmeta1560A3_FD_78499 | JGI IMG/M metagenome (GOLD analysis project Ga0102912, IMG submission 78499) | Estuarine microbial communities from the Columbia River estuary - metaG 1560A-3 | ecosystem: Environmental > Aquatic > Marine > Intertidal zone > Estuary | place: USA: Columbia River Estuary...
TGAAGGTCATCCATATTATGATGAGGCAAAAGATTTGCTAGAGATTCTACGATCAATCGACCATCAAATTTTTGAAGGTGTTAATGTGGAAGGTAGTGATGAAGACGAATAAGAAAAAAGAAGAGGAAGTGAGTTGAGACATAATTTTTTGTTTAATGAGAGATGATAGAGATTGTATCCAAAAGCATAATAAGAAGATTCCACCTAGTTGGCACAGTTTACTCTCTCTCATAATTTTTATTAACTCATTTTTCCCTCTCTTCTTGAGAATTCTGTTTCCAACTCTCTCATAATTTTTCCCGAAACTCATTTTTTTCAATCAAGTATGTTCCACAATTATTACATCATAGTATACTATGAGCCCCTGTTCAACTTGCCACAATCTGACTTAAATTTTTTCTGTTTTCTTACCATATTTTATCAACAGAGAGAAATGATAGGAGATGGCTATCATAACAAGAACAAGTGTTGTTGATAACCCAACTGCTAAAACTACTTCCAAAAATAATCCAGCAACTCTGGTTAGTGCTTTATGTAGAATAATACAAACCAAACCAGGTTGCCAATATTTCCTGGACAATCCTGATGTCATTGAGGCAATCAAAAGAAATGACCCTAAGACATTGACTGAAATGACACACTCTTTCATTCAAAATGCTCTTGGTCAAATCGAGTTGCTGATCGAAGAACACACAAGAAGTACTATACCGGAATTTTTTTCAAGTTGGACAAGGAAACAAATGAGGAACAATTTTGGCCACTTAACGGTTTGTGCTGACTGTTCTGACTACTCCTTTGACGAAAAAGTTGGACTACGAGAACAGTTATTGATCACCTTTCAACTGATGCTTTGGTCATGCATGAGCAAAGAGATCTTCAACTGCATTGTCACGAATTTGAGAGAATTCCACCCCATTCGATTCTGGTCCTGTTTGCATTGTGTAACCAACTCTGTTTCCGGGACTGTGAGGTGTATTTATAACATTTACGCTACACCCCATGAAATGGAACACCCTTGTGAGGTGTTGTTGCTGGCCTCCTCCATATATCACATTTTTGCAGCTTTTGGGCTGCTAGTCAAAGACGTCAGACACATCATACCATCTCCCAAATTATCTACAATCAATGATGGTTCTCCACCAAAGATTATGGATCAACGGTCCAGACTTGCTGCTAAGTCCCATTTAGCTTATCTCAAGGGAATGACAGAATCCTGTCCTGTTGTACCTAGAACTGGGAAGGAATATAGTTTGGATTTTTTTGCGGAGGAGCTCGGACATCATTCAAAATTATGGATAGATCTACGCAACGAATTACTGAAGGTTTCCACGCTTTCATCAGTTTCAAGTGATGACATTGAAGTCACCTCTCAGACTCTAGATTCTTCATCAGATGAAGTGAAAGTGATGAAGGCCCAGGTACCTTCATTTCCAAGATATGGCGTCCAAGCCACCACTGCTACTCTAAAGTCTCCATCTGTTGAAATTTCATTGTTGGTGCCCAAGGTTCCTCATCACCAGAGTAGTAATCATCCTCAATGTTTTTCTTTGGAGAGGATGAGCGACAATAAATTTAAGTCTCTCCGCAAAAAGATGATGCGGATGAAGGAAACCATGGATGAATTTGGAATATTCCGCGAATTGGAAAGACGACATGATTCAATTGATGCATTGAAAACATCATATTTAGCATGCTGCGCCAAATTTTGTCAGGAGAAACTTCCGAAAGCCACAACTAAATATCAAACTTATTTGGTGAAATGTGCCGCTTATACCGGAATAATCATCCATGACCTCCTTGGAGTGAAGCAGAGCAATCTTCTGTCAGTCTACCAAAATGTATTCGCTCATGTTTTGGAGTTCTCCTTCAAGGATTCATATCTCCCCAACAAATCAGGTAACCCCACCTTGTCCTATGAGTTTTTTTTTGGTAAGCTACTTCCAAGGAGTGTTTTTTCTGGAGCAAACATTGCTGCACAGAAATTATTGTTATTTCTTCGGGAATGTTTTGAGGTGATGGAATTAAAACCCCCTGACGATCATTTATTGTTCTACTTTGAGGACAAAAGGTTCGATAATGTCAGGGCCAAAATTCACACCAATGACGATGCATTAGTTGGTGCAGAGAATATTATTGAGTTCAGTAAATCTATGAAGTCATTAGGATGTGTTTCCCCAACTCCACTTGAGGCACCTGATCCAGCAGATACCAATTTGGGCACTCTCCTACATGATTGTCAATCGTCAGGAAGAACAAAATCCAACCTTAGTAGAAAGGGGGATCAAGATGATTTACAACCCCTTCTTTCTAGGACCTTGTTTGACTCGATGAGCCCTGTTGTGCCATCCTCCAAGGTGAAGGCGACTAAAAGAATGGTGCCAATGAATCCAAGTGCATCATTTGAAACAAATACTTCTAATAGGGTCATAACCGAAGGTGAAAAAATACCATCTACCAAAGAAACATCTGCAAAGAAGAAGCATACTCCTACAAGAAAGATGCAAACTCCTGCAAAAAAGATGCAGACTTCAGCAAAGAATAAGCAATCTGAAAAGAGGCTGGAAAGCCCACTGGTTTCCTCACGATCTCCACCCCAACGTAGTCTTTCGAGGACCTTGATTGACTCAATGATCCCTGTTGTGCCATCCTCCAAGGCAAAGGGAACAAAAAGAATGGTGCAAAAGAATCCAAGTGCATCATTTGAAACAAGTTCTTCTAATCGGGACATAACTCAACATTTTTTGCCTGAATCGCAGCCTCTTCTTTCTCGCTCCTCCACTGGCCCATCTTATCAATGTGATTGGCATCAGGCGATTCCGTGCACTATGACTGATTTAGCACCGCTACCCTGCCAGAGAGAAGGATGTGAGGTCCTCGTTCATCACATCTGTCAATCCGCATGGGAGAGTAGGGAGGGTCATGACGATGTTGTGGCTCGCTATTGCCGTCGGCATCACCCAAATTACAAAGGTGAAAAAATACTTTTTGCCAATGAAACTTCTGCAAAGAAGAAGCACACTCCTGCAAGAAAGTTGGAAACTCCTGCAAAAAAGATGCGGACTTCAGCGAAGAATAAGCAGTCTGAAAAGAGGCGAGAAAGCCCACGTGTTTCCTCACGATCTCCACCCAAACGTTACCGCTCTGAGACTTGAATCAAGACACATTCTTCTTTTGTAGTAAAAGTCCAAAAAGTTGAAATGATTTCATTGTGTTCTCACTAGTATTTTTGATTTGAGGGTGGCGGTAGGTCACAAGTAATCAGTAAATTGAGTTTGGTGGGAATGTTGAAACTAGTAATAATAAAAAGAATAATAGGTATAGTAGGAGAAATAACTATTTTTTTCCATAGTAGTGTACCTTCTCATTATTTTAACAATATACAGATGAGCCTCGAGATTGATTGTTCATATGGCAGTCATCACAACTACAACTATCTCCAAAAATAATCCAGCAACTGTGGTTAGTCGCTTATGTAGAATAATACAAACAAAACCAGGTTGCCAATATTTCTTGGACAATCCTGATGTCATTGAGGCAATCAAAAGAAATGACCCTAAGACATTGACTGAAATGACACACTCTTTCATTCAAAATGCTCTTCGTCAAATCGAGTTGCTGATCGAAGAACACACAAGAAGTACTTTACCGGAATTTTTTTCAAGTTGGACAAGGAAACAAATGAGGAACAATTTTGGCCACTTAATGGTTTGTGCTGACTGTTCTGACTACTCCTTATACGAAAAAATTGGACTACGGGAACAGCTGTTGATTACCTTTCAACTGATGCTATGGTCATGCATAAGCAAAGAGATCTTCAACTGCATTGTCACGAATTTGAGAGAATTCCACCCCATTCGATTCTGGTCCTGTTTGCATTGTGTAACCAACTCTGTTTCCGGGACTGTGAGGTGTACTTATAACATATACGCCACACCCCATGAAATGGAACACCCTTGTGAGGTGTTATTGCTGGCCTCCTCCATATATCACATTTTTGCAGCTTTTGGGCTGCTAGTCAAAGAATTCAGACACATCATACCATCTCCCAAATTATCTACAATCAATTATGGTTCTCCACCAAAGATCATGGATCAACGGTTCAAACTAGCCACTAAGTTCTATTTAGCTTATCTCAAGGGAATGACAAAATCCTATTCCATTTTACCTAGAACTGGGAAGGAATATAGTTTGGATTTTTTTGTGGAGGAACTTGGTACCCATTCAAACTCATGGAATGTGCACTCCCACATAATTATGTGTATTTCAAGTTGGCGCACAATAAAAATTCATGACAATCAAATACAAACTAAGAACAGGTTTATTAGGGAGTATGTCACTGACCTCTCTAGGTTGAAGAGGAAATGCAGGTGAGTTTTACCCACACACATTTATTTGTACAATTATTATTTAGACCATTTTCAAATTGAATACAACATCTGTTCAGAGAACACCAAGCAGTTGTTGCACTAAAGAAGCAGGTTAGGAATTGGTATGTGGAGGAGGAGGGAAGAGGCATTTTTTACTATCCCCTGTACAGTGGATGGGAATTTCCAAAATACCCATATTTTTTTAACAAGCCTGCTCATGCTGCATGTTGGGCAATTTCTCGTTTCAAGAGAGACGGGTTAGGTATATGTTGGGGCGCTGATATGTTACCATTTTTTCTGAAATTTGTAGGAACTGCTTCTGTCAAATACACAGACATTCACCCAGTAATCTCTCCAACTTTCAAATCGGAAATCGAATACAGGTTTTTCTCAGGTGTTCACTTCCACCAAATCAAAGAAGAATCTGTCATCACAGATGTAAACTATGTTGAACTCAGTACCAACACCTATAATCAATGCATCCAAGGTTTCAAATGGAAACAAGACTATCAATTATCCTCCAATTCCATTTACAAATCCCGTGCTATGTATTATTGCTCATTTATTACATCAAACATAGTTCTTCAACAAACCATACCCCACAAGATCCAACAGAAGTTAGGATTATCCACCTATCATGGATTAGTTAGGTTGGAGAAACAGCTTGAGTATATGAAATGCCCATTCAATTATTCCGGTAAGCGGACCCATCAGTATTAGTCAAATTTATCAAGACTTTTCCATTCATTTTTATCTTTTTTTTTCTTCTTAATCCAGCAACATTATTGAATATTAGTAAATCCCTCCTCCATATTTCTGTGCAAAAGCTCAAGTTCCAGAGAGTTATTGTTTCAGTCTGTTGCGGATATGCTCAGACAGAGATGCATTCTAGTTCTAGCGATTTGAACATATGTCTCGATGTTGACAAGAGGTCCCTTTATTCTGCTCTTTTTTCATTAAAATATCTTCATGAAGGAAAAAAAAACATGATCATTCAATATCACGACATGAAAGATGGGTTTTGTGACATTTTACATTCCATTCAAAAATATACTCAGTTACCAATCTTGATTCTGTTTCAACACCCCTCCCCTACAACTGAGGTTAGACATCGTCAAGCATTAATTAAGGCTGCACTTGATTGCATCATGTGCTTAACCAACATAAGTGTGGTGCAAGGTATCTACTTTGTTTACGATTGGAGTGCCAAAAAAACATGTTGGCAGAAGAACGAGCTGAGAAGTCTTCTTCTCAAGGAATGTTATTTGTCATCACCAGCACAACCCAACATAACCTTCACTTATGATAGAAATATATCATACATCAACACAACTGTTATCAACCATCCAGTGTATGGAATTAGCAAAAGACTAGGATGGGCACATATGAAGTATGGTCAGGAGAGAGCTTTTAGTGTGATAAAGTCCCCAGTCCCCACTACCTAGCATTTTTGAAGGGGTTTCCATGCTGGAGAAAACATGCAATATCAGAACTTGGACAATCAAGTCTACTTTTACCCCCACAACTGTCTTTTGCTACAGTATCATAAATTTTGAATCAAGATCAAAGAAAAAAAACAAACATGACATCATCCTTTTTAGATCCCTATGATTATGAATTAACAAATTTAAACCATAATGAAACAACAGGTCTGTATCAAAACCTACAGCAAAACTTCGAAGATCCTATTGTTGTCCATCATCACTCTACTTTTCGTAATGATTCACTAGTTGCTAATGCTAGCAGCAACTCAACTAGATGGTAAGTAGTATGATTTTTCTTCCCTGTTTTTCCTCCAATATTTTACTAACTTAAATTTTTATGAAGGGGTAGGACAGAAATAGATAACAAATCCAACAGGAAAAAAATTCTTTCAAATTGTTTGGATATTTTATCGCAGAATTTTTGTCTTTCACCCAATAAAATAAAGACCATGGACTGTGATGCTATCAGCTTTGTAATCATTGCTGAATCAATGGATTATGAAAATAAAGATAAGATAAAAAAATTCCTCCTTCATTTTGGAACAATCATGTCAAGTGTCACCATTCCCAATGTTGCCATAGCTGCCAATAAAAACGACAGTATATTTGGTGGCACTAGGAATAAATCAGGCTCGCAACACCTCAAGTCATGTATTACAGGAACAAAACTGATGTCAGGGGAATCACAGGTAATTACTGCCCCAGTCAAGATAGCTGTCCATAAGTCATGTCGAAAAGCAATTGTATCCTATCTTTGCAATTTTCCAAATCAGTATCCAATGCATATCTCTACCAATCAAGATATATGCTTTGATACAAACACTGCCGCAAATACACCACCCTATGGGGTCTTAGTTGACGCAATATTAGACAGCTGTTTCATTAAGGACATAGGCAAACATGTAGTTCATGTTGCTCACATAGGAAAAAGGTACAATATACATTGCGACGACAAAGGCAGTTGCCCCATAGAATCCATGTTTGAAAAAGTTAAGATAATGAGAGAAAGTCCAGGAATTACAGTTGAGATGACGCAGTTAGACATTGCATTCAATATACCAACAGAAAAGAATTCACTGATTCAATGCTCTTACCAAAAGGTGACGACACCTAACGAAAACAAGAAGATGTCCTCTCTTGAGTCTATGACACCTGAAATATGGCCTCTGCACTCCATAAGAATGAAAAATGATCAAGTGGACTCAAGTCAGATAGGAACAGCTAGACTGAAGCAAAAAAAATGGGATAAACCCAAAATTACATCCTTTCTTATCAACAAGAATCATTCCAATGACTCTCATTGCAGTGACAATACAATGTCATCAGACTCAGAATACAGTAGTGAAGATGATATAGAGAACACCATTCCAGCACAGGTATATGAGGATTCTTCAGTTCCCCCTTCAACACAGGATCACATGGATATAGACATGAAGTCCATATACAGTGTGAAGTTTTATTCTACACTTGCTCATTTTGTAACACAGAGGCGGAGTCAGTTACCACTGACATATCTTGCTATGGTTCAACTCCCCAAATCCTCCATGGTATCATTACAGAGATTGTTATCACTCATTCTCCAAATAAGCGGTGGCGGAATGAATTACGTAAAACAAAATGGAATTTGTGCACGTCTTGAGATATCCGTGAGACCCTCCTGCAGCAATCATGTTGGCAATGCACTGCGTTGCCACGGACACCTGATTGATATATTGACTCATGTTCAGATTACAATTCATGAGCTATTCTTGAGCAAGAATCACAGGCTCCGTTTTACCACAATTTCACATGAACCTGTTTACAGGAGAATTTTGCTACTGGTACACCAGTTACAATCTATGACAAGATTACGATCATCAGTACGATTTTGTGACATTTATACCGGCGAAAAATGTTCTAATTGGCTGAGAGCCATGGTTACTGTAATAATGACCTTGACTGGTCTTGCTGGGGAAACTAAGTTGAAATTTTTCAAGAAATGGGTTGACGATGAAAACAGGTACACTCCAAACGACATGTCACCGCAAACTATTACAGATTTACACACCAATCTTGATTTGAACAGACAACCAATCATAGAGCCAACCATTATCCCTGACAAAATTTGGTCACTTCTCAAGAAGTGCCTACGGAATCAAAACTTGAGCTATGGGGCTGTTTCCAGCATTATTTTTGTCCTGAACCATGAGAAGCCAATTTATCATTCCCGAAAGGTTATGGTTAACACATCTCTTCAGGAGAAATGGAATTTGGCTACCAACATAAGGAAGCATGTTATACCAATCCTCTCACTATATTTTCAAAAAGACAGTGCTTCATCTGGCACAGACTTACCACAATCAACTCCAAGGGTATGGAGTGATCGAGATAATTTTTTTCACAACATTCTATCCAACTCATTGATACCAGAAACATTTTTCCCACAGGAATTAATTTATCCAACCTTAGCAATGAATCAATTTAATGTCAACTCAGCAATTCTCTACCAACCGAAACTTTTACCCAAATCCACACAAGATCCATTATTGTTGGTAATTACAAGGCTATCCGATCTGTCTCTATTGTTCGATGTATACACACCAGTGTTCGTGCACTATTTGTTTGAATACATCAACTTGTGCCACACAAAATCAATCAAACTACCAAACTCATCAGAAAACCTTGTCTCACTTCAAAACAGTGTTGATAATTCATTCGAGTTCAATTATGCAACTAGATGCATTAATGAAAAACTTTGTGATCAAGCTTCTCTTGCAGTGATTTGTTCTGGATTGGATGTAGAAATCCTTTCCTCACACCATGCATCCACCGAAGAGATATACTTAGCATCTTTGTGCAACCATTATTTCTTTCCATGTCAACTTCTGTCAACACCACCTAACATCAGCTCTATATCCCCCAAGTACCAAGTTATCTTAAATGATCTACTATGTGAAACTTTCAAGAGAGAAGTTGTTTTTGAAATGAAAAGTCATCTGTTAAACAGAAAGCATTATTACAGGTTTCAAGAAGATGCACACATTTGGATTCATGTGAAGGAGTCACTCATTTCATCAAGCCAAGTTATATTTGACAACAGCAACATAATGGAAAGTTCTCCCGACTTGTACCTCATATTGGACAAATGTTTCAATAAACATGCAACACCTGGCATACAAATGAGGATAAATCTTCATTTTTTTCTCACCACCAGAATGAGCTCTGAACCTCTATGTAATAATTTCCTTTTGGATGATGGATCCACCAATCCTGATTTCTTTCCATGCGATACTGTCAACGAGTTACTCATTCATAGAAATATCTTATTCATCGAAGATGACGATACACCACTTGGTACTTCCAACTATTCCAACATGTCACCGGAAGTAATTCTACCATGCACTGCATTACTTTACGAAGAAAATATATTCTTCATTGATAGCCTCAAGAATCAGTCTTATCTACATATTTACGACCAAAATTCCACAAAGGTGTTCACATACATTTACCAAAGTACATGTTGTTCACCTGCTACCATGTTGAATTGCAAGATATTTTTCAAGGACACAAATAATGTTTTCTCTATTGTACAGTCACAACCACAACTCTCTCTCGGTACCTCCACACCCAGTGCATCTCTTCCACGACCCTCTCCATTCTTGATGCAACATGGAACATTGTCTAAATCACTTGCTAAACACCCTCAAGGAAGGCCAACAAAATGTCGATCTTTTGTTGACAGCATGATAAAGCTGCTATGCTCCGAAAATGTACAACACCCCCACTTTGTTTGTAATGACAAACAGTACCAAAGCAAACAAGATGATCCTTTGGATATAATTGATTATGTCAATGAATTTGGACAATCATTTTCTTCACTATCAATAGACAATTTTTTCGATGCAACAATAATTGACTTGATGGGATTATCTAGAGATGCTCCAATTTCATCCTTGACGACTACAATTCTCACTCAATATACAGAATTATCCCATACCATGATTTGCCCAGTTTTATGCTTGAAGTACAAATTTTGGATTGCAGTTTGGGAAGATTGTTTAAAGGATGGACAACATATCAAAGCTTCATATTTCTACTGTTTTGACAACATCCGAGGCATTGTTTCTTGTCAAATCATCAATGATTATTACATGCACCTGCCTTTCCAGAGTCACATATTCTATTTCAAATGCACCAATGGTGCCAATTTTGGATATTGGAAACAGGATCCTTTGAATCCTTATATCAATTCAAATATTTCATTCCACCAATCTAATTTGTTGGAATGCAAATACTCCTATCTTGATTATCATCTAAGGCTGAAGATATACCAATTGTTTAAGGATCAATTCACGATGAATATTTTATCTATGGATGATTATGGCAAACCTAACTTTCATGACTCCCAGAAGCCCACTCTACTTCCGATGGAGATTAGAAATGATGACGGCAATTTACTACAGCATGCACTGATGATCATTTATCCATATGACAATGAAAATGAAGCTTACTTTGGAATTGTCATTCACACGGAGATAGCAACCGACTTATTAAAAAAAAACACTCAAGATTTCTTAACCAAGACAAGAAATTCTCAAGTCACTTTCAAATATGTAATTGACGAACTGTCACTTCATCAATTGTCTGATTTCAATTCAAGCTTCTTTTTAATCATTCACATGTACATTGCTCACATGTCAAAAGACATGAACGATTTGAGGTTGAATTTGGCAAAGTTGATTTCAGAATCAGGCTTGGTACAAAAAACCAAAAGTTGGATATCTAAACTGATATCAAAGTCAACAAATGGAAAGTGTTTTATTGTTCCACAGTGGATACATCAAATATCATCTCATAGTGTAGAACAATACCATTTGTCGAATATTCAATCTGTTGAGGTCAATCAGAAAAGAAATACGAATAACTTACCACCTATCAGTCA
>Ga0102912_1000155_pt1 | contig 10739 bp, 4 predicted proteins | sample Colrivmeta1560A3_FD_78499 | JGI IMG/M metagenome (GOLD analysis project Ga0102912, IMG submission 78499) | Estuarine microbial communities from the Columbia River estuary - metaG 1560A-3 | ecosystem: Environmental > Aquatic > Marine > Intertidal zone > Estuary | place: USA: Columbia River Estuary...
AAAAAAAAAAAAAAAAAAAAAACCGGTCTCATTAATTCTTTCCAATTCAAGAATACTATTAAAAAGTTATATAATACTGAAAATGCAAAATTAAGGTACCATTTTATCAATTTAATTATTGTTCAAAAGTTTAATACCATCTTATAGTATTTAATTAATTACAAGTTAGCTAGCAATTAATGATTAACTAAATGGATGTGCTTTTATTTCATCCATTAAATAATCAATCTATTTAATTATATTTTAAAATATATACATCAAATTGAAATTCACTAATTTTATTTCTTAGTACGAATGAAGATTCTATTGTTTAATCAAATTTTATTATATTTGAGGATGCATTGGTTTTTTAATCCATTTTCAAACTATTATTAATTTTAATTATTTCTATTTAATATATTATAAATAATAATCATTAATCTTTGATATAATTGTTATTAGTTTAATATTTATTCCTTTATTTTTATTTGAACGTTAAATTAATTTTTTTTTCTCAGCTAGAAAATTAGTTAATTTAATAAAAAATTATTCGATTGAATGTAATAGGAAAGCTCCACTACTAAAAAAACTACTACATCAAAGTCTTAAAATAAATTACAAAGTTTAATGTAAGAAAATTCTCATGAGCCAAAGATAAATTAAAAATCTTCTGGTTTGACAAGAAGTATTTCTGATCTTTATAAGTGGTAAGAAATTAAAGCTTCCAAGTAATTGATGATGAAATAATATTTTGATTATGAATAAGGAAAAAAATAGAAAATACTTTGTTATACTAATCAAGCAAGCAATGAAGTTTAATTAAATAGAAAATATAATATTTTTTAAAATAATACAAAAAAAAATATATGTATATAAAAAAAGATTCTAAAATCTAAACGATAAAGCGATACTGTAATAGAAGACATTCTTATATAAAAGGGCATAGAAAGGTAGTAGAAAATCAAGGAGCTAGCTGATGAAATCTATGGTAATCAAGGGAAACCATAAATTACAAAAAAAGCATAAAATCTTAAGTCTGAATATAATGTTTATTCTAGGTAACCCAAATTTATTTTTTTATAAATGAATAAATATCCTCCTGATAATATTAATATTTTATATTTTTATAAAAAAATTTTATACGTATTATTATTATAGTTTCATTTATTAATATTTTAATAAATTATTATAAATAGACTTTACGGAATGAATAAATTGAATGAATAATAGTTCCAATCTAAATCTACAAGAAAAAATTAATCGTAAATGTAATCAATTTATAATACTATAATTCCCTAATCAACTAAAAATGACAATAAGAAAGCAAATTATAATATTTTGATAGGCTAAAAGCAAAACTAGTCTGAGAGAAATGAAAATAAAATTAATGATTAATTTATAAATAAATAGAGGCAATTTTCTAATTATGGGTAGTAAAAAATATAATAAAATAGCTAGAGCCTATCATATCGAATCAAATCTTTTTTATAGGGTAGTCTTTCTAGTAGAAGTCCTGACTAAGCTTACAAATAATCTATTAATCAAATTCCGGTATCAATGAATAATGAGATAAATATGAGTCCAATATATAGTAATTTCAAAGTAAGAGATATTTATGAATAATAAATTGAATCATAGAATTCGCAAATAATATTATAATAGCCAAAGGAATGCTATTTAAATATATAGGAATTATAAAAATAAGTTAATTCAATGGTTCAAGATAAATAGGTAAAATAAAAAATTATTTCTTCTGTTAAGAACAAACAATCAACATGTAAAAAGTTTGATAAAGAAAATTTAGGATAACAATAAGATATGATTAGAAATAACAGAGATCAATATAAATGTACTAAGAAGGATGCGCTAACTAATTCATAAAAAAAATTAAAACAAGTTTACAATTATATTTTAGAGAAAGAATGATTAAAAAAAGTTTAATTTGTTCGATAAAATTTTCCTCGCAAAGATAAATATAAATGATCTAATTTTATATAAATTTTATAAGATTACATATAACGATATAAATTATTTTAAGCTCATAATTTTATTATTAATCAATCTTCATCCCATTCACTTACTTAATTTTACTTAAATTCAATTCTTTTATCATATTGAAAATCAGGATCTGACGGCTTTTTCGAATTCTTCTAAAATAATATATCCATTTTTTTTTTGTGCTTCATCACCTCCTCAGGAGTCATTTTATTTAAATTTAATTCGTTATAATCGTATTCAGAAACCTAACTCTAAGATAAAGTTTTTACAGATTCTTCCTCGAAATCCTCGTCGTACTAATCAACAACAGAAGATTTTTATGATTTTTCATCATCATAATCTATATCCTCAAATCCCATTTCTTCTAACTTTGATTTTGATTTGCTCGAATTATAACTATTTGTGAATTATGAAGTATTGTAGGTGTTTTTATTATATATTTATTGACTTTTTTTATCATCTTACTTATATAATCATTCAGTTTTTATATTATTATATATTTTACCATTATTTTTAGATTGATTATTATTAATAATTTTATTATTATTATGATTGTTTATATTGTCATTTTTAATATTATTCTAATTATTCACAATTTTGATATTGTTATTATTATTATTATTATTATTATTATTAATATTATTGTTTTTAGAATTAATTTAGATATGATTAGATAATTTTTCATTTTTAATGTTAATTTTATCCTTCATAGATTATTGTAATCTATTTATTAAAGCTATTTTTGTAAATAAAAAACAACAATTTTATACTTTCTAGCTCATCTTCATTTAATTTGTTATTAATCCATTAAGCATGTCTTTTCTATATATAATTTACCATCTCATCTATATTAGATTTTTCATTTAGTTTATGTAATTTAATTTTATGTTGGTATATTTTTTAAACTGATGGAATAAGGTATTCAATTACTTAAAAATTTAAAATGAATATTTATTTAACCAATTTGAGGTGGAGTATATATTAAACCAACTCTTTACGGAATGTAGTCATTTTCATTAAATTATTTATTCATTTTGTAAAATTAATTATTATTGTAAATTTTTATGAAATTTTTAAATTTCGAAAAAATTAAAATAAATAATTCATTTATAAATGGTTATAATCGGTTTAGTTGGTAGCACTTGTTCAGGCAAATCTTTATTTGTGGAAATTTTAAGGGAAAAATTTAATTATTAAATAATATAACTTGAATAGGATTAAAGCTTGGTTTATATATACATAATTATTACAAATAATAATCTTAAAAAACACTAGAATTAAAAATTATTGGATGAAGCTTTAAAAAATTGGTAAATACCTACAATAATATATCCAATAACGAAATAGCAAGAATTGGTTAAATTATCTAAGAGGAGCTATTTTCATGTAATATGGTTGGATGCGCCAATTATTTTGCGATACAAACGATATTGTTTGAAATACGGTGACACTTTGAATTTTGAGGATTTTATTAAGAGGGAGGATAAGGTTTATTATTAATTTATAAAATAATATTCACCTCTTCAAAAAAATAAAAAAAAAAGATCAAATTTGAAAACCGATTAATTGATTGTATATAAAAAAGTAAAGTGAGATTAAATAACAGTTATGTATTAAAGGAGGACTTAGTCAATATGATAGAAGGTATTTGTATTGATTTATATTCAAAATATTACTATGTAATAAGCATAAAGGAATAAAATTGATAGACCTTTCAGGCCATCTTGGGAAGTTTACTTTATGAAAGTTTAAATATATTCAATTTTTCCTTTATATTAAAAAGATAGCATATGTTCTTAAATCAAGAAGTAATTGTATGAAAAAAAGCGTTGGTGCTGTTTTGGTGGATAAATATAAAAGAATAATATCTACTAGGTTAACGAAAATTAATAAATATTGATAATCTAAAAAAGTTATATTGGAACCCCTAAGGTAATGAAAAATTGCAATGAAGGAGGTTGTGATGTTTGTAACTAAGATAATTCACTTAATCTTATATTATATAAATGTTGGTGTATACACGCAGAAGAGGGTTTTCAATTATTTTAATATTTTATTTTAATAAAAAGGATGTATCCTTGAGGCAGGAGTTGCATTATCTAGAGGATCATCATTATATACTACTCTTTTTCCTTGCGTCTGGTGTTGTAAGGCATTGGTTCAGGCAGTAGATAAAATATTCAGATATAAATAAAATTTAATAAATAATATAAATTATAATAGGGTGTAGAATCTATTTATTATGATGAAAAAGGAGATTGGGATCTATCGCTTTAATTCTTAGGTGATCAAATAAAGATCGAGTAAGTGTAAATTTCAAAATACATCTATTGAATTCCTTAATTTAGAAATTTAATAATTTTTTTTATATATTTTATTTACATCAATTCCAATCTCCAGATAGGACTAAAATATTTTATTAGTACTTTTTAGTAACGAAAACAATATTATTATAAATATTTATTCGCAAATTCTGATATAAATACTCATTTTCGCCTAATGTCTGAGATATCTAGTAACAACCCCAGTTCATACAGTTGTATTTTCGTTTAACAATCTTGATAGTATCTAGGAAATTTTATCTAGTTCAATATCCATTTTATCAATTCATAAAATATATTAATATATTAATTTTAAACAATTTTAAAAAAATCAGATAAATATTTCATTTTAATTATTCCAATCTTCCTTTAAGGATTGATTCACCAACAACTTTTGCTATTATTTCATATATTTATTCTAACTTTGAATATTACTGAGCATTTTGATATAATGTTTTGAGAACCTCTGTCTCATCTAGAATTTTTATGGGTAGTCGTTTGATCAATTTAAGACTCTCTAGGGACTTAATTTAAAATTTTTTAAAAAAATAAATAAAAACCTCAGCAATAGCAAGAAAAGTCTAATATTTCTATTCCATTAAATAATCAGAATAAATAAATTTTTGTGCAAGAATGTAATTGATATCTTTGAGGAATTTATATAAAAATTCCACATTTTACTACCAATTACACAATTTAACAAAATACTTAAAAATCAAAGCGAATGCTAAATTTTGTTGTAAAATATGTTTATCAATTAATTGATCTTTTCCCCCTTGTTATTATATTTATTTTTGTATTTCTAAATTATTTATTTCTGATTACTCACCTATATAATCTATATACATCTACTCACGATTTTTTATCATAACTATCCTTTCCTCTATTAAATTGAAGAATAACTATTATTTATTACAATTGAATAAGTGACATAATATAACACAACTGGTCTCTTTGCATTCATATGGAGTATCATTCATATGAAATGATGCACAATCGAATATATTTTTAATTAATTAATCAAAAATCTTTTAATATCGTACAAGACCTGAAAGAGATTTTAACGCTGCTAACCTTACTTATGGATCCTATTCATAAAAAGCTCCATTTAATATAACCTTAGTTATCGATTACTATACAACTGTATCCAGTTATTTTTCTTTCATAATCATTAAAATTGAATATATTGTGTAAAAAGCAGAACTACGAATTTAATAATATCTCATTATTAAAAATAAAAAAATAAATAAAATCTTTAAAATATACCTATGCAAAGAACTTTCATTCAACACATCCATCACTGATTCAAGAAAATAATCAATTACATAAGAACCAATACCAAGTATAGGATTAGGCTACTTATCATAAAGCCTTAAACATATTTATTAAGATTGTTCAATTAAATTATCCATATGACAGTTGATCAAAAGGGGTATACATGATTCCTTAAATATTATATATATATGTATTAAAATAGATATGATATAATTAAATTTTTACATCTTAAATTATCTTAATATGATTCTAATATATATCTAAGTTTAAATAGAAACTTAAGGCCTTTTTTCTAACTTCTAATGATTCATCATATAGAGCCTCAATAATTAATTTGAATTCAGAAATATCCCATCTTTTTTGTATCCGATCTAAAATCATCTCAACTGCAGTCTTGCGAACATATTTATTTTAATGATTAAAGCATCTTATTATTAATTCATAAATTTCATCACTTGTAGGATCTATATTAAATTTATGATAGATGTTTATATATAAAAATATTATAACATTATTTTGCCAACAAAGAAAATGATCCTAAAATCCCCTAAATCATAACATCTTTGTCATTTGTGTATTAATAATTACATTAAAACATTGGCTCAATTATTTTAAGTCTATTTTATTTGCTAGGTGGTTCTGATTTTAATAAGATTTCAAGAAGTTAACCTTTTAAATTATAATTATAATATCTAATTTTACTTCTTGTAATTTATTATTATGTAAATTATTCAGTGGTAGGCCTTAGGGTTTTTTATAAATTCTCCTTTACTAACTAGAATAGATTATCAATATATAATTGATGCACCTTTTAGTCTTAATAAATACCAATAATTTATATGCATAAGTCTTGTACCCTTTTATCATTATTATTGAGAAAATTATAGCTATTTTTAAAAAAAAACTTTGTAAATTGATCACAATTTATTTTAATTGTCCCCTTATAATTTTTTTTTTACATTTTTATTATTTTGTAAATAAGCTACTTTAATTATTTCAAGCGCTAAGATTTATTCAAACCAGGTATTTTATTCAATTAGATTATTCATAATTTATACCAATTATGACGGAATTTCATTAAGTTTTATCAATTAATTTTATATTTACTCTAATTTTGATGATTTTAGCATAAGTGGCGATATTTTATATTCCTCAATTAAATTATTTAGATCAATACAATCATTAGCGATCATTTTTTTTTTATTAACAAATTTAAAAAACTATCTCAAAAATTTAATTAATATTTTTATTATGTTTTTCAACTTAATTTAAAAATCAAAGTTATCATTAATTTAAAATAAACAATTCAATTTGAGGGGCTTGTTTTTTTATTAATTATAGTACTTGATATTTATTTTGGCTCTAATAGTTTTTTTGGTGCTTCAAGTTTTTACCTATACAATAATTATTTAATAACGCGATATTTTAAACTATGTTCTTATTTCCTAGACTAATCAATATTAATTTTAATCTAATCTTATGAATTTAAATCATTTTTTGATTTATCCATTTAACTGATTTTTTTGTTTTATTTTTAAATAAACATATATATTAGAATAATTATAAAGAAAATATAAGGAATTATTATATTTTATACCGTATAAGTGTTAGATTTTACTAATGAAATCTATTGCATCTTTCAATGAAATTGTTGAATTATTTTCCCTTTTATATTTTAAATTAATACGGGTCATTTTAAAATTAATTGTCATAAATTTTCGTATAGCATTTTAAAGAATTTAATTTTTGCTTTTATTTTTTAATTGTTTGGAGATATTCTGGGCTAATTTAATGATTTTGGGTTTTATAAAATTTTTAGAAATTATTTATTTTTTTATCAGTAGATGAATTAAAATCTCGTAAATATGCTATTTATTTAACCTGCTAAAAATATTTCTCGCTCCATAATTCATTTAAATATAAGCGACCAGTCGGTTATTAATCAGGCAATCTCAATGTTTGCTTTAATGAATGACTACAATAAACTTATTTATAATCATCATCTGAATGGGTTTAATCATCTATTTTATTTACCTCGTCATGGTAGTATGTTTTTAATTTTTTTAGATGAGTATTTTGCGTTTCATTAAATTTCTGCATAATAAAGGTGGTGATATTATATAAAAAATAAAACAAAAAAGACAGGATGGGGCAGTATTTTGTTAGTTTAATTATAATATTTATATATAAAAAATAAAAACGAAAGAAAATTTTATAAAAAAACAAAGGAAAAAATTCATTTTTATACAAACTGTATTCTAAATAGTAAACAATCCGATGTATCTTGGCTATTATCCTCATCGCCCACATATACCTTTATTTCAGCGTGCTTAATATCTGTTTTTTTCTATATCTTAACCCGAATATCTTATTTTTCATTAGATCTGAACTATACCTTTGATTCTAGTAGCTTAGTTTTATATATATATAAATTTTATGGAAATGGTATAAAAAAACCTACAATATTTCCGGGTGTGAGGAAACGAAGGTGAGTGTATTATCTTGATTAGATTTGTTGGTGTATGGAAATATGAAATTTTTTGATTGATCGATGGGGCATTTTAGGTCAAACACCTATGTTATAGATGGTATTGTAGGTGATATATTTAGAATCCAACTTTATACCAATTCTTTTGTGAGTAAATCAACACATGTTACTAAGACTCTTGTAATTTACTCACTAAATTAACGGATGCTTATGGTTATAATATTAATTTTACCTGGTATGATTTAATAGTTTCTATCAAAAGGAGCAGGAAACCATACTTTTTTATTTTTAGTTAATTTTTATTTATTATTTATTATATTATTATATTATTATAAATTATAAAACCAGTTAATGGATGTGAGGAGTAAAATTTAACTTGACGTGAGGTATCAGAATGAATTGTAAGCCTTGATTCCTCCACCTGACCTTAAGATACTTCTATACCTAAACCAGAAAGTGCATTTACCTGAACCATCCAATTAGCTATTAATTCTCTTTTATATGTATCTCCATATGCCATAATTCTAAAATTTAATGACTATTTTATTTAGGGTACCCTTAAACTTACTATTACAGTTTATTTTACTGATTCACTAAATTTTTCATTTGTTTCATTTTTCCATTCTAATTATACATTAGGATCATTACAATAGAGGATAGGATCAGCCTCTCGCGGTATTTGAGAATTACTAAAAACAGGTGGTAAAAATAATTTAACTCTATGATTATCTCTTTCAAAGAAACGATAAATGTGATCTATGTAATTAATATGTGGAAATAGCTTTTATTATTTTTATTTTATTTTTACAAAGAAAGAATAATATTATATTTTATTTATTATTACCTTTATTCTCATACCACCCACTGCTTATGAATTTTCCTTAATGTTAATATAGATTGCCAAAGAACGTGGAAAGCAAAATTTTTTAATATAATCATTACCTCTTTTAGCCAATATATCCTAAGTATCCTATTAGCCCTTTATTTCAAGATCTGGTTCCCTATAGAATAGAAATTTAAATAGTATGGTTACAGATTCTTAATCATATAGGGAGAATAAATATTATGTAGGATCTGAAATAGGACGAATCATATCAAATTCAGGAGGATTTTAATAATTATCTTTATTGACCAAATATTTCCATTCATTGGGATTGTTAATTATTGATAATTCATTAAGGTTTGTAAATTGATAATCTGGATCATATATAATTATTTAGAATGTTTATTACTAGTTTGTTGTATTTTTAAATGGAACTTATATAATTTCAGCATTACCCATTTAAGCATGAATAATCTTCTCATCACTTATATGTTCCTGTAAGACACTTTTTAGTAGATTTTATTTTTTCTAATCTTTAAATTAATTAATTTAATTCAGCTACTATTATTTATCATGATTAGATTATTTTATCTTGAAATAATTAGATGTACTATTTAATTTAGATGATTCTAATTAATTCTCTTGAACTTTATTTAATTTAAATCGTTTAATTCTTTCCTATATCCTATCACTATTATCATTGGGATTATCTTTTTACACCATTGAATCGAATTCCCCATATTCATTAGTATTTCCTTATTACTTTTAAGCGTGAATTAGATTCTAGGTACTTATTGGTTATGTAGATACTATCTTTCTTTTTATCATATGTGAATTATTGCCTAATTTTGAATTTTAAAATTTTTCTGTTTTATTTAAATCCTATATTTATTCATATTTTCCTATATTCTTTACAACTACCGTCAATTAACCCATTATTTTACTAAGCGATGGTGATATTATATCAACCTATCGAGTTATAACAGATTAATTTTTTTATTATCTTAATAAACCCCTCAATGGAATCTTTATTGAACCAAATAACTACTATGAATCATAATCCCACATTTCTATTGTCATACATTTACTAAATAGATATTATGATAACAATTAAAATTAATTTGGATATGTACTCTTTGATGGTTCAATCTCAAATTTATATATAGGCTCCTTATATTATCTCACCTCATTTAAATATGCTTCCCTTATAAATATCAACGGCTAACCCTAAGATAGAGTTTCCTTAAATGATTTTACGTCAGTAGCATTCTAAAATACCAAAGGCTCTGTTGTAAATTAAGGAAAATCAAAAAAATTCAAATTAAAAACCACCCTATTAGGTATAGCCGCCTCCTCAGAATAAATCGATTAAGGGGTATAATCCTAATTTATAATCTAATTCACCAATTATTATTTAGGCTTAAATCCTATAAATTATACCAAAATCTACGAACTTTACTTACCATCCAATAACTCATTTTCTATATACCGTCTTTCATCAGCATCCTATATATCACATTCATCAGGATCACCCTCACTTTTAAATAATCCTTATATACCTTATTGATTGAAATATGCCAACTCACCACGACTTATAGTGCGATTACCGAATGTAGTCTCTACAGTAAATACCTAAGAACCATAAAAAGTACGACGAGGCACAACAGTCATGCTTTCTATAATACGCCATTTTTCAAGATCCGATTAATCATACAGTATTGATTCGCTACCCTATAAATTACCCTTCATCATTGACTAATTAAACTATTAACTACTATTGTTTAATTATTATTATTATTATTATTATTATTATTATTATTATTATTATTATTATTATTATTATTATTGTTATTAT
>Ga0102912_1000158_pt1 | contig 10633 bp, 7 predicted proteins | sample Colrivmeta1560A3_FD_78499 | JGI IMG/M metagenome (GOLD analysis project Ga0102912, IMG submission 78499) | Estuarine microbial communities from the Columbia River estuary - metaG 1560A-3 | ecosystem: Environmental > Aquatic > Marine > Intertidal zone > Estuary | place: USA: Columbia River Estuary...
TAATTAAAAAAGAATTATTTTTTCAGAATAAATTTATTAGCTTATTTTTTTTTTAACCTATCAATGTTCTATGATTATTAAATGAGGGAAATTGAACTTTTTCAATATTCTTATTGACGGTCTCCTTGATAGAAAATTTCTTATCATTTGACAGCATTCAATTAGTTAAATTTATATATTATTATTTTGATTTTTTCTATATAAATAAATTTATATATATTTGTATAAAAATATTTATGTCTGATATTTAATTTTAAAAAAATAAATATATATTTATTTATTTTTTAATTTTGGCTAATAGATGGAATAAATTAATTATTTAGTCGTTGTATTGAATTAAGCAATATCTCCAGACTAAATTTTACGAAACCAGGCATTGTAAATATTATCATAGGCATTCTAAAATTAAGGGACTTTTTAGCATTTATTTTAATTGATGAATGAATAAAGAATTAATCTTAATGATAAATTGGTTGCAGCTATATTTCTCTAAAATTGGATTAAGGATAATTATAAATTATTGGATGATATGTCTTTTTAATCCATGTTGAGGGAATAAATTATAAATCTATTTTAAAATTAAAGCCTATCTATACCATTAACACCGTATCAGTATTAATTAAGTAAAAGTCTGGAAAAAATTGCCACCTATGATTTTCCCACCAATACTCTAATAATCGAAAATCTTAGATAAAATTCTGAATTGACATATATAGTTTTAAAATCGATCGTTCGAAATAAATTATAATTTTATAGAGCTAAAGTTGAATTTCTTTTTGAAAAGTTTTTAAATTTACAGATGGATGAGACATTTTAATAAATCTAATAGAATTTATGTAATTCAAGTAATATTGAGGAAGTCTTAAATCAAATGAGAATTCCATTAAAATTAAAATTATTAGAATGCAAAGTATTATAGGATAAGAAGAGTTCAGTGATGGGCTTTATTAGGTATCTCGAATTTTTCATGTAATTAATGAATCATGAATGTGTTCTATAGATCGTATATTTGTGTTAGAAGTGTATTATAAGAACATTAACCTATTAAAAAGTTTATTATATATATATTTAAATATTAATTTATATATTAATATATTTAATTGTTATTCAATAGGTTGAAGATAAGGATTGTAGCTACATACTAATTTATATAAAGAAATATTATTTTGAATAATAATTAAAGGTACCAAGAATATAAAATATCGAAAATTATAATCATCTTTTATAAGTAATTTATTTAAATCTAATTAAAATAAATAAAAATAAGATCTTATAATCCTCTGATTATGAGCGATTACAATAAGAAAAATATTTAAGATTAGTTTTTTAAATTGTTTAGTTGATAAATTCAATACTTGATAAATATTCATATAATCCACTTAATATTTCAGATGATATTGAAGGATTGGGTATAGGTGATACTTTGGCGATAGGTGGTAGTTAAATATTAGAAAATGCTTTTTATGAGGGATACTTTGAATAAACTCTGTAGTATCTATTTAATAATGCAATGTAATTGAGTTTAATTTAGTTATATCACATATATTTTTAGCCCGAGGTTTTATTAATATTATTTTTATTTTATTTTTTTTAAATATTTTCATTTTTAAACAATAAATGATATAAAATATATTAAAATTAATATTAATAGAAATCTTTTACTGAGGAAGCAGAGGATTCTGTTGTTTATGATATTAGGGAATCAGGTTAGGAATTAATTAAAACATGCTTTATTAATATGAAAGCTGATTATATAACTGATTTATTGAAAAAGCAATTAAGTATATTTAAATAAACTCCTTTAGTAGGAATGGTTAGTTATAATGTATGTGATTAAAATATATAATTTACAAATTATGATTCGAATACTCTATTAGCGTGTATAATGTAAAGAGAGACATTTTATTCCACACTGGTAAGTTTATTTAAATTGACTAAGGAGGAAATAGATTTTGAGGAATGGTTTTAATAATACTTATGTTATGAATTAATGGATTCAAATCCATTATTTTTACCGTTAAAAATATAAATATTATCATTAATGTACTCCTACTTATAGAGTTAATAATAAATATCATTGGAATTATTGAATTCTATATAAATATAATGCTTTTAATTGATTCAAAGTAACGAGGTTATATCAGTTAAATTGGGTGCTATTAGATGCTTGAGTGCTATAACTGAAACAATTGGTGAAGAACTTAAATATTAATTTTAATCTTTAACTGGTGTTTTAAAAAATTTATTTATGGAATGTAAGTAAGTAAATTCTAAATTAGTATTAATGGATTTTGCTGTGCTTTTGATTGGAATCGATGCATTAGATTTTGGATGGACCTTAAAAACAATTATATCAGAATGGTAAAATACTACATTAATAAATGATAAAGCTTAAAAAGAAGATCCACAACGCTTAACATTAAGAGGTAAAACTCTATAAGTAATATCATAACTCATTAGAAATTGCTCATCTGATGTTTGGTTTAGTGCAATCGACTTATTTCTTAATATCTGTTTAGAAACATTAAAATAGGATTAAGATGAAACGTAATAAGAAATATATGAAACTGAAAATGGATTAAATCTCTTTCTAAATCTCTTGAGCCAGCTCTCATAACAAAGAAATATCAATGCCCTAAAATTTCTATAAAATATGAATAAAGAATAAAGCCAAATATTCAGAGCCAAAATTATACAAATACAATCTTCCATAACAGATATTATGCTTAACAATATAAATCTATGGAATAATTGTGTAATAGCTCTAGATTTTATAATTATTCTCGGATTAGGTGGAGATCAAGAACTAAGCAAAACTCTTATCGATTGTAAAAATACAAAAATATATTAAAATTACATAAAAATAAAATTTATTAAATTAGGTACAATTAAAATGTATGATGAAATTAATTGGAAGGGATTTTCTAAATTTTTATTTTCTGTAGAGCTATATATACTTAGTAAAGCTCCTTTAGTAGATTAAACATTGAGCGTGATAATTCCCTAATTAGTTAATAAAATGTAATTTTACTTATTAATCTTTAGTGATTATTAAACATAATAAGGAGAATTAATAGCTATATGCAATTTAATAAGTACCTTATCATATTCCAAAAGTTAATTAATGGAATAATTTATCTATTAAAGTATCATTTTTTTAATTTTTTTTCTAAACTATTTTAAAAATAAGATTGGTTTCAGCCATTAATTCAAATGACATATAATGTACTTATGTCAGAACTACCAATTAGACCTCATGAAATGGGTATGTTTTTCTTAATGTGTGTGAATTTGATATTAAATGACACATATGTTATGTCATAATTAAAAATACAATAGGATAGCTTCAATATATCAGAGATGATTATAGATCTCTTTGATCAATTATAATAATATTTTATCAAATCATTGGTCGTACCATAAAATTATATAGGTCTATAAATTAGAGAGGCCATACAATTAAACCAAGATGATTCATAACTAAGAGGGCTTTAAACACCTGATATTTAAAATATTCATGATTATAAAATAACATATCAATTAATCAAGTCAGCATTTCTTCAAATAATTTATTTGTATGCGAATCATCCGAGATTGCAATCAATTTAAGAATTTTTATGAATTGTAAATTTGTGTTAATTATAAACAATATATATATAAATATAAAATATTATTTATATATAATATTAAATTGTAAGTAAATAAATTTAATGCATAAATAAAATTTGTAAGGCTATGCAATTATAAAATAATCTTCCATATATAATGATTTTGGATTGGCAGAGTTAAGCACCTACTGCAAAATTTCTAACTGTTAAAATCAAGTTACCTAGTAAAAATTATAATATTATCCAATGTGTCATATAGAAGATCTTTAAAATGATTTTGATCATATAAAAAATCTAGTTTAAAAATTAGTTTTCGTTAAGCATATACTTATAGCATTAGCTGAAGGATCATTTATAGATGATCTAATTTTAGTTTAATAGGGATTTGCAAAAGAATATATCAATAGTAATCAACTTACCATGAGGTATTGTATATATATATATATTATATATATTTATTAAAGAATTGAAATAATATCTATAAAAGTTAAAATAGATTAATAGTAGCAGAGAGGGCTTATTAATTTGTTGTTGAAGAAGCTTAAAATAAATAATAAAATCGATTTGATTAATCCTTAGGTAGTTTATTTCATAATTTGTACTGAAAAAAGAATTTTTATTGGTTTATAGCCTTGGTCAGGTATTGTAAGGAAATAAGTGAATAATTATTCTAAATTTTTGTTAGCGGATAGAGTTTATTTGGGCCCTGTAGCTTTGCCACATGAGTTAGCATTTGTGATGTGTAATATAGCAAAAGTGTAGGAGGGTGATTTTGTATTGGATCCATTTTGTGGTAGTTGCAGTATATTGGTAGCAGCAACTTAATTGGGGGCGTATAGTTTTGGATGTGAGATAGAAAAGGATGTATAAAAAATAATTAATTAATTAATAATAAATTTTTTTTAAGCTTTTATTTGGGGATGGAATGGGAGTGTTGAATGTAAAAAGTTCTTATTATAAATAGGGTTTAGATAAGCCTTACATAAAGCATAATTTTTATTAATATGGCTTAGAGGTGTGTGATGTATTGGTAATGGATGGGTTGGTGAAAAACGGATGGAGGGAGGGTGTTTTTGATTCGGTGATTTGTGATCCTCCTTTTGGTATTCGTGCTTCTTAGAATGGGATAAATGATATATATAGTGAGCTTTTGTGTATGAGTGAGCGTGTTTTGAAGGATAATGGAATATTGGTGTATTTGATGTGTTATGAGGGAGAGTAGATGAATATTGAATAAATAATATATTCTAATGAGACAATGATATTGAAAGATTATCGTGTTGAGTGTGTGAGTAAGGGAAGATATCGTATAATGTGTTGTTTATAAAAGAAAATATAAAATAATATATATTTAATATAAAAGAATATTTTTTGATCAGAATTTATAAGTATGAGTTGGGTATTTATGTTTTTTTAAATTTAATTAAAAATAAATTAAATCTTTTAAAAAAAAGAAAAAAAAATATATATATATCGAGACCATTTATTCTTTGACAATATTTATCACATGGTTAACTTTACAATAGAATAGATAAGAGAAATTATGGACAAATAGGACAACATTAGAAACATGTCTGTCATAGCACATGTCGATCATGGAAAATCAACTGTATAATATATATATATATACCATTATAATTTATAATATATATTTATTTAAATTAAAAAATAAAAAGTTAACCGATTCTTTGATTGCTAAAGCTGGTATCATAGCATCAAAAAATGCTGGTGATGCTCGTTACACAGATACAAGGGAGGACGAAAAAGAACGTGGTATTACAATTAAATCTACTGGTGTATCACTCTTTTATGAGTATGATCTATATGATAAGGGATAATAGGAAGCATATTTGATCAATCTCATTGATTCACCAGGACATGTTGATTTTTCATCAGAGGTAACTGCAGCTCTTAGAGTTACAGATGGTGCATTGGTTGTTGTAGATTGTGTAGAGGGTGTATGTGTCTAAACTGAAACAGTACTTCGTTAGGCATGTTAAGAAAAGATCAAGCCTGTAGTCATGGTAAATAAGGTTGATAGAGCTATTCTTGAATTAAAACATGATGGAGAAACTATGTATTAAAATTTCGTAAGAGTTGTTGATTGTGTAAATGTTATCATCTCAATTTATTAATCTGAGGATATGGGTGATTTGTTGGTTAAACCTGAAGAAGGATCTGTTGCTTTTGGTTCAGGTAAAGAATGTTGGGCTTTCACAACAACTAAATTTTCTAGAATTTATGCTTCTAAATTCAAATTAGAACCAGAAAAACTTAGAACACGTCTTTGGGGTGAAAATTATTATGATGCCTAAGCTAAAGTATGGCGTACAGATAGTGTTAGCTCATAAGGTAAATAATTAAGAAGAGGATTTGCTTCATTCATTATGGACCCAATAGTTAAGCTAACAAATGCATTAATGGAAGGTAATATGGAAGTTGCTAATAAAATGATTGAATCTATTGGTATTAAGATGGCTTAGGAGGATAGACATTTAACTGGTAAATAATTATTAAAAACTGTTATGGCTAAATGGATTAATGCTGCTGATACATTATTAGAAATGATGGTTGTTCATTTACCATCACCCCGTAAAGCATAAAAATATCGTACTGCCTATTTATATGAAGGACCATAGGATGATGTAATAGCTGAATCAATGCGTAACTGTGATCCAAAGGGACCATTAATGATGTTTGTTTCTAAGATGGTACCAACAACAGATAGAGGAAGATTCTTTGCATTTGGACGTGTTTTCTCTGGAACTATTGCTACAAGTTAAAAAGTAAGAATTATGGGTGCTAATTATAAACCAGGAAAGAAGGATGACTTATTTGAAAAAACTATTTAAAGAACTGTATTGATGATGGGTAGAACTGTAGAATTTATTTCAGATGTACCATGTGGTAATACTGTTGGTTTAGTTGGTGTTGATCAATATATTATGAAAACTGGTACTATCTCAGACCATGTTGATGCATTCACAATTAGATCAATGAAATATTCTGTAAGCCCAGTCGTAAGAGTAGCTGTTTAAGTTAAAAATCCATAGGACTTACCAAAATTAGTAGATGGATTAAAAAAATTATCAAAATCTGATCCCTTAGTCATCTGCTCTACAGAAGATAGTGGTTAACACGTTATTGCTGGTTGCGGTGAATTACATGTTGAAATTTGCTTAAATGATCTAGAAAAAGATTTTGCTTGCTGTGAAATCATTAAATCTGATCCAATTGTCACATTCAAAGAAACAGTCACTGAAAAATCAAACATTGTATGCATGGCTAAATCACCAAATAAGCATAACCGTATTTACGCTCAAGCTCAACCATTACATGATGATTTACCTGATGCTGTAGAGAAAGGTAAAGTCTCAGCCAAGGATGACATCAAAGCCCGTGCTAAATTACTAAGTGAAGAATTTGATTGGGATAAGGATGATGCACTTAAAATTTGGTCATTTGGTCCAGATAATGCTGGTGGTAACATCTTAGCTGAAAAAACTGCTGGTGTTTAATATATGAGTGAACTTCGTGAATCAATGGAAAGCGCATGGTAATGGGCTACTAAAGAAGGTGTCTTATGTGAAGAAAATATGAGAGGTGTTAGAGTTAACATTCTAGATTGCGTCTTACACGCCGATGCCATCCACAGAGGAGGAGGTTAAATTATTCCAACTGCAAGAAGATTATATTACTCATGCGAATTAACGGCACAACCAAGATTATAGGAACCAATCTTTTTAGCAGAAATAACCGCACCAGTTGATGCTATGGGTGGTGTTTACAATTGTTTAAATACTCGTCGTGGTATTGTCAATGAGGAAGAATAAGTTGCAGGAACTCCATTAAATGTGGTATGTTTATTTTAATTTATTCATAAAAATTAATCATTATCAAATAATCATTATTTTTTTTTTTATTTGATTAGGTCAGAGCATTCTTACCAGTCGCAGAATCATTCGGTTTCACAGCACATCTCCGTGGTCTAACACAAGGATAAGCCTTCCCACAATGCGTTTTCGATCATTGGTAAAACATCAGTGGTGATCCATTCGAAGCTGGAAGCAAAGTATTATTTTCACTATTAATTTAAAATTTTCAATTTTTTTTTTTTAATTAACAACTAGTCATAAGAATTAGTTTTAGGAATTAGAAAGAGAAAGTCACTCAAGGTTGCACTTCCAGATCTTGCAGATTACCTTGATAAACTCTGAGCGAATTGTATAATAGTCAATATTTGATTTAAAATAAAAATAAAATATTAATAATCATTAGTAAATATAATCATAAAAATAAAAAATATCACATAAATCATTTTTTATTTTGTTTAATTATGATTTACATAATTATTATCCAATAATTTTGATTATTTCAATTGATTATTAATCAAAAAATGCCATTATAATAATATAATCCTTAGAATTTTTTATAATTAATATATATATTTTATAAAATTAAACAAAAATATATAATGACCCCGAAATAAAATGAATTCATGAAATGGCTTCTCAACAACGGATCGATTATAAATAAAGCTTAAATATGTAGATTTGAAGATGGACATTAAGGTATTCGAGCAATTGATATAATATAAGCTAAAGAAACTATAGCATAAATACCTTATAAAATTATTATTACAGTAAAATAAATTTAAAATGGTCCTCATTAAAATATTATAAAATCATATCCTCATATTTTCAATGAAAAGTTTAATAAGGATGCTGATTTTAACACGCTTACATTTAAAATGTTAATTTTGATTATTATATATATTTATATTTATATATTTTAGAATGATTGAAGAATCACTATTATCGTAATCAACTTATTATTCATACTTTTAAATATGTGAGGATACTAAAAATATATTTTCTTGGTCACAGGATGAAATTAAATCCATACCTGATCAAGAAATCTAAATTAAGGTATATCATATTTAATTTTTAAAAAATAAAGTTCAAAAAAATGCTAATTGGATTATAAAAAAATTATCTATTATTTCATACATTATTTGCAGAAAATAAAAACTTGATCTGCTATCAATCAGATAACGAACTCTATAAATGTTTTCTATAATCATATTAATTTGTAATGACGCGATGCTATGCACTAAGTTCAACTGCATTAGTACCTTTTGGAGACTCCATGAATCATAATCATATCAATCACACCTCATATAAATTAATATCCAATAATAAATAATAATTACGTCAAGATATATTTAATGCTTAAGATAAATTAAATTATATCCCCACTCAGGATCAATAATAAGAAAATTAATAAAAATATTTAAACATTTACGCAAATAAAATGTTAATTTAATCTTTTTAAATATAAATAGTATATAAAAAGACGATGAAATATTCAATTTTTTCGGAAACAAAAACAATTAGTTTTTATTGCTCTGGTATGGGTTTTGCTATAAAGATAATATTTATGATAATATAAAATTTTATGTAAAAAATTATGTTTGTATAATTTGTATAATATATTATAATACAAGATTAATAAAACTCACGAAATTACTTCAATAAAATTTTATGTAAATAAATCATAATAAATAGAATATGAGAAATATTTATTAAGTTAGTAAAAAATTAATTTAAGTAATATTTATGTTTCAATCTATTAAAACATTAATTTTAAAAAATTAGAACTTTTAGATATACTCAAGACTAATTCTAATACGAATGATTAAGGATGTATATAATATGAACATATATTGAATTAACTATCAATTAAGTTTTACCATATTATATTATAAGATATTAAAATAATTTCAAATAAAAAAAAAATACAATAAAATAAGGTTATTAGAAAATCTTTAAAAAGCTTAAGAAAATAAATGCAGAACTGTGATTGTATACTATATAAAATTTAAACTGATATAATTTTTGTTTAAAAAAAATATATAAATAAATAAGATTGAATATTACTAGGCTAAATTAGATATTATAAAAATATAAATGGAAAAATTAAATCAAATTATTTAGTGAATATTTTTTTAAGGAATATTTCATGAAAATATTATTTATTTTTACACTCATTATGATCTTATCAATTTTTAAATAAATATATAAATTTAATATAATTTATATACAGCAACACATAATAGAAATTATTATTTTTAATTTTTTAGGTAAAATAAAATAAATGAATAGAAATCTTTTTAAAACAGATATATTAATATAATGGATCGACGATAGTAAAAACTTGAAAATTGGTTTTATAAGGGATCAATTTATATATATTCCATATAAAAATAAAAATATCATGATATTTGATTTTTGTGTAATAATAATGTGTTTATTTTGAGTATAAAAATTCACGGTGCTTTACAGCATTGTATAATTATATTTAATAAAAGTATGATTATGATTGGTGCAAATGTTTAAAAGACAATAGCCTGTTATAATTCTGGATTTTCAAATAGTATAACTAATGATATTATAGTATATATGCTGATTATAATTAGAATAGTATCCCAAAATTGTAGGCATTTGGATTATTACTTGACGTCATGGTTGTGAGGTTGTTAGTTGCACAAACTTTCTTGAATTTAAATTATTAGGTGTAGTCCAATTGCCAATATTAAAGGGCAGACGATGATGAATAGATATTGAGGAAACTAATATAATTTAAAATCTATTAATATATCATTATTCCTATAAAAAAAAATATACGTATATTAATGCAATTATTTCAGCTATCCATATTGATATATAGTATACTAATATGACATATAGCCATGCCTATTACGTATTTTCTTGGTTTTCTGATTGATCATCATCAACAAGACCTGGTATTATGAAGCAAATAAATAATAGACCCACAATTTACGCTAAAAATAACGGTATCAATAGGATCGATATTTTAATTTATATAGCATTGTCCAATAATAGAGTGCATAAAAGATAAAAAATGGCAGGTAGTATCAGTATACTTGGACAAAATATATAAAGCATTAATCTAGCTATACTCATATATCCAGAGAATTCTAATCAAAAAAATAATGTTTTGTA
>Ga0102912_1000159_pt1 | contig 10607 bp, 7 predicted proteins | sample Colrivmeta1560A3_FD_78499 | JGI IMG/M metagenome (GOLD analysis project Ga0102912, IMG submission 78499) | Estuarine microbial communities from the Columbia River estuary - metaG 1560A-3 | ecosystem: Environmental > Aquatic > Marine > Intertidal zone > Estuary | place: USA: Columbia River Estuary...
CTTAACATTAACACTCAACCTCCGATACTCAGCATGCTTTTTCGTCTACATCATTCCCTCCATCTCCATCCAACGCACTCATGGAGGTGATGCCACTCCCTACCGTGCGCTATCATATTTCATAATCTATTGAGACCATACAACTGTCCCATCGGAATAGATACTGCTCAAAGTGCACAATGCAATGCACATGTTTCTTCTGCCTTTTTGCACACGGCCCTCCCCGCCCGGCCAAACCCACCCACATGCATGCAGCCACAGGCACGCTACGATACACCCCCCGCACCACCGCACAACGATACAGCGCACCTCTTTTATTTTTTCCGTACGAGATCCTTCGTGCAAAAAATCCCATTCAAATTTTTCATGTACGAGGTCCTATGTTCGTGAGATGAATTAAAAATTTGAAGCGAGAAACAGGCTGAATTCAACTTGACACCAGGTGCGCGTATGGAGTTCGGTTGGCACCACCACCACCCTCGTCGATCGTCGCCTCTCCGCCTCTCACACGTCTGAAGGAGTGAATGGTAAGGATGTAATGTGGAACAACCCTCAGAATAGCGACCATACGCTCATAAATTACAGCGTGTTCAATTCATTACAATAACTTCTCTCGCAGTTCAGCTACTCCTATCACCCAACGCTTTATAGACATCAACGAAGAACCATGGTCAATTACTCTGTTAGTACTGCGGCATTGATCGCAATCACCAGTCTCTCTGCTACTACGATCAACGCGGAAGGACTCGTAAAGACCTCTGCTGTGCGTGCCGTCGTCGACGAAGTCGAGCAACAAAGGTTGCGTAAGCTCTACGCCAGCGTTGCGACTAGCTCTCATTTTGTCACCGATGTCGAAACAAAATGCAATGAAGTTATCGCGGGCAATCCTCCGGTTTGCGTCAATGTATGCGAAACAGTCACCACCATCAAATCAGGAGATAAAGTTGTTGAACAGACTTCCAAGGCCAGCCAGACCAAGTGCGCAGAAACTACCGTGGTTGGAGTGGCGTCCGAAGAATGGGCAGGTGATGGATATACCGAAGTCACAGTCAAGAACGACAGCTGGAAGTGTACCGAAACGGTAAGAAGTGCTCGATCATATTATTCATGATATTCATTGACATCAACTATAATATCCCCTCAACACTCTCGTGCGCTTTTGTATATTAAAGGGAACTTGGATCTCTTCTGCAAAGCCAGCAGAAACAACCGTCAAGAATGTATGGTCTGCTCCAGCCACAATGAACAAGGTCAGTCCTGCCGAAGCGGAAGGAAAGAGCGCCAAGATTACCGCTACCAGCCAGGCGAAGAAGGAGAGTAGCAAGGGTGGCCTCCGCGTTAGCAACGCCAGCTGGGGAGGAGGTGGTCGCAAACTTGAATGGGCTGCCCCCGCCAAAGTGCAAGTTAAGGTCGAACCTGAATGGGCTGCCCCCGCCAAAGTGCAAGCTAAAGTCGAACCTGCCAAGCCGAAGGTCTCGAATGTAGGATGGGGCGCCTCTGCCAGTGTGAGTCAAAAGAAGAAGGTAGAGGCAAAGGTCGAGCGCGTTAAGACTACCAAGGTCACATCTGCTTCGGCTTGGTCCGCACCTGCCAAGGTTCCCGCACCGACAATTTGTATCGAATCGATTCCTACTCCAGCACCGACCACGTGCAGTGATCGTTACTCCACTTGGTACTACAATATCAACAGCGAAACATGTGTGAATGACGATAGCAACATGAGCGTGCTCGTAGGAGAATTCGTAACCCTTATTGAATGCTGCGACGAGCATTTCGCTGGTGGCAATTGTTCCTACGAAGACAAGTGCTGCTCCATGGACCATCATATGTGGTACTACAACGAGATTACCAATGTCTGCACTAACGCAGAAGGCATGACTGGTAATGTTTGGTGGGCATCCGACGTCGAGTGCTGCCAGGAGAAGTTCAAAGAGTTCCCCTGTCCCGTGGTGGACATTTGCTACCCAGTGGAGACTCTTGAAACAGATGAACCCACCGAAGCCCCCTCTCCAGCACCCACCAAGGCCCCCTCTCCAGCACCCACTACATGTGAACAACTTTATTCAACCTGGTACTTCGACAATAGCAATGGAAAATGCGTCTCCGGCCTGAGTAACATGGGAGGTGAGGCATTCGACTCCCTCGAAGTGTGCTGTGGATCCAAGTATCCCGCAAATGAATTCGATTACTGCATGGAGTATTTGAATGTGGACATGTGCTGCTTGATGAAATACGAGTCGTGGTATTACAATAGCATTGAGGGTGTCTGCACCAATGACCCAGGTATGGTAGGCAATGGCAGCGAACAGTTTGATGACGAATCCGCTTGTTGCATTGTCCAGTTCGGTTCAGTGACAGCGTGTGATACAAGCAACATATGCATCCCAGAGCCCCCGGAGTCATCTTTTACACTCCCACCCACTGATGGTGACTTTCCTTTGCAGCCGACTGTTCCTGAAACCGCTGAGACACCATTCCCATCACCTTCCCCATCGTTCGGCAGTACACCCACGGTTTCGAAGGAGGTTACTGGACCTCCTACATTGGCACGTGGTGGAAGACAATAATTGCCTGAACCGTAAAACTGACCAAAGATGAATCCATTGGATGACGATCAGAAGGACACGTTCTTATTTGTATGATGCGATTGTGCTTTATTGTTTACTATTAGAGTGGTGGCTTTCGGAGCCCAAGACTTGTTACCGAAACCGACCAAGTGAATGCAAAGTGATTCATCTAATATTACTACGTAGACAAAATTATGTGTTCTGACAAAGCCCTTTAACTTATAAATCTCGGTACTAGCACGCATCCAGCACGGGCAGTAGAAGCTCGGAATTTTTCGTCCAATACAACGTGCACCCCTAATTCAGCATGGCTACTTTTGTTCTCTCTCTAGAGCGATAGAAAGAGCGTGGATTATCCATAAGTATATTGCATTTCATAAAGGCAGTGACTTACTTGCAATACGAGCATGATGCAATTTATTTTTACTAACACATAATCCCCTTCCAAAATCTCACACACTAACGATTTGATGATTTGTACAGTCCTCAGTATATATTCAAGCACTGTATCAGCTACTCTTGGATTTCATACTGCTCTTGATTACGGACATTCACTATTCGTTTCATGCACTTTAGTGTCATACACTTCCTCCCCTTCATAAATTGTTGTGGTCACTGTGCAAACGTAGACACACACATCAATCATGCTCTTGCTATCAGTACTCCACACCTTGTCATTATGTTCCACGCAGTCGGTATTGACGTCTTCCGTGAATGTCGAGCCGGCACGACTTCCGGCACGTACCTGAGTTGGAGGGCCAGTGGTTTCCTTTGAGACAGTCTATAGTAAAAGGAGAAGATGAACGTTGTCAGATTAGTCAGCTAAGCGATTCATTTGTATTTCATATCCACGACACTCACCGGCGTGCTGCCAAATGTCGGTGTTGAGGTAAAGATTTCATTTATGGAAGGCGCCATCGTTGATGGCTCAGGAGTTACGATGGATGGAGTAGGAACCATCGTGACGAGTTCCTTTTCTGTTGGCGGAAGAGAAATTGGTGCAAAGGTTGTCGGCTCGGCAGTAACGGGTGCTGTGGTCGGCTCCATCGTGATGATTTCTTTAACCGATGGGGCGGATGTCACGAGCTCAGGAGTAGATGGTTGGACTGTAGGAGGAGTAGCTTCGGGGATCTCTGGGATACAAATATTCTCCACAGGACAAGGGAACTGACCAAATTGAGAAACACAGCACTCGAAGTCTTCGTCATAGCCTTCACTATCCATACCACCTTCGTTGGTGCAAACTTCTCCATCGAATTGCCATACATTGTTTTCCATCAGACAGCACGTGTCTACGTGCAAGTACTCAATACAGAATTCATATTCAGCTACATCAGGAAACTGAGCTCCACAACATTCGTTTACTGAATCAAAACCCTCCTTTTCAGCGTCTGCAAGTCCAGTTACACATTTTCCACTAGCGACATCATAATACCAAACGGAGTATAGATCAGCACATGTAGTGGGTGAAGCGGAAGGTGTCGGAGTCGGCTCCTTGGAGGGTGCTGGAGTCGGCTTGTCGGAGGGTGCTGGAGTCGGCTCGTCGGAGGGTGGCAGGGTCGGCTTTTCGGTGGGCTCGGATGTGATGATGGTCTCGGGAGGCTCCGGAATACAAACGTCCCGTATTGGGCAGATTGATAGATTGAATTCACCCTTGCAGCAATCGATAACTTCGTTGTAGAACTCAGTGTTTTCGTTCACCATGGTGACGTCGTTTGTGCAGACTTCAAGAAGGCTGTCGTATAACCACAAATGATTCTCCATGGAGCAGCACTTGTCCTCATACAAGTACTTCATGCAGTATTCGTATTGCTCTTGGTCCGGAAATTGAGCTTCACAGCACTTGTCCATGGATACATATTCCCCCACGAGAAAATCAGAGACAGTACCGTCATTCACGCACTTTCCATTCTCTTTGTTGAAATACCAGATCGAGAAACGACTGCTGCATGAGGTGGGTGCCTCGGTTGGATACTTGGTTGGGGATGCTTCTGCAACAGTTGTTTGGCAAATCGTAGGGGCGTTGGTGGAAGTTACTGAAACGGATGAACCCCAGCCGACGGTATTGCTTGTCGCGGCCTTGGCAGATGATGGTGGAGTGGTAGATACCTTCATTACTGAAGAGCCCCAGCTAGATGCGGCGCTTGTCGATTCGACTTTGTTAGTTTTGGCAGACGGTTCTTGTGACAGAGCTTGGGAAGTTCCGACCCAGACAATTTCAGGACTCTCTAGCACGTCCGCGGGGGCTCCCCAGCTAGCGTTCAACCTTCGTCCTCCAGGTGCGGAGTGCCAGCCGTCTCCGGTCGACCATCCTCCCTCCGAGGCAACTTCCGACGTTGATCCATTAAAACCTCTCTTTCCTCCCTTTCCTCCGTTCACACCGACATTGGAAACCGTGGAGGAGCCAGCCCCGGACGCTCCTGGTTTTCCGCTGCCAGCTACGGATGAGGAGGTTCCTTCAATAGCATAGCCTGCGCTGCCATACCACACCTCATCAATAGTAGAAATTGTGGCGGGGGCGCCCCAGCTTTGTACACTCCAGTTCCGAACCTTAGTGTTAGTGAGGCAGATTTAAGAGTTAGGATAACGAGAGAAAATTAATTGATAGGAGAGTTTAGAGAGTTGGAATCACAGGATTTACCTCGATTGGTTGGGCCGAGCATTTCCAACTGTCGTCCTTGACAGTAATCGTACCAGCACTCATCACTGTGCTTCCCATTGAGGTCGATGATGACGCAGCCCCCGTTGTTGCTCCGAGGTCGATCGATCGTGTTTGAATCGATTCCAGCTCGTCGGCAATGGGAGACAACGTTGGGAAGTACGTCGGCACAGACGCCTGTAGTTTCCGCAAATGACGACGTTTCTGATGTTTGGCAGCATCAGCACTTGCGGCAAGGCTCGCGGCGGAACAGATTGCTGCGGCGGCGATGAAATACCTGACCATTGTTATTGCCCCGATCTGTAATGTGTGGTCAAAGTGGAAAGTCGACTTCGTTGCAAGGTCCGATTCTTTTAATGTGACAATCCAATCGGGTTTGATGGACAGGAGAGGGATGTTACATGAGTGCTTGCTTCTCATGAAACAAATATTCAACCCCACGAAATCGGAGTAGGCGATGAGGTTGATGAAGCGGAGAGCCGGTGAGGTGTGGTGAGTAGTGAGTATGGTATGGTATTGAACGAATTATTGCACACATCGATCCGGCACGAAACTGAATTCAATCTGGCTCTCTATTTGAATTCAGACTCAGTGGTACGAAGCTACATACATATTTAGGAACAAGTAGTCATAGCGGAAAGCCAAATTTTGAATCTTCTCCATCTACCGAAGGAGCTAATACAATTTAAATTTTAGGAATGGTAAATCGACATTTTTGTGTCCATGTGTATGACGCGGTGCAAAACTCAAATTTCACATACAGGGGAACTAGTACCTGATGAGGTGCGCGTAACTTCCCCTCGAGAGAGAGCAAACATCAAACAACACCACGACGACCGACCGGCGGTATCGTAACAACAACATGTGGAATTGGCCCTACTACGAGAGAAGTGAGTCAACGCTGTGAGGCGATGATAGTAATATTATTGCCAATGATGTTGTCGGGGGTCCCCAACTAATTGTCACGTAAAAGTGGAACCTCACAAAATTTGGTGAACAAAAATTGCAGTGGGAGCTAAGGTGCAAGTTTACTCCGACGAACACCGCATCGTCATCGTCATTGCTCCTCCATTATCCACAAACCACTCACACTCACGACTTCCATTCAATGAATACTTTGTCGAGTATTCATTGTATTGAATCATAATTTTGGTTTCCTTCCAAACTTCATGCACATAATATCATCGCTCGTCAAGGAAACGAACTAGATTGAAAGAATCCCAAACAAAGACTGCTACTTCTAGAGACACATCATCGACATCAAACATGACCACCCTCCAAGAGCGACTCCGTGATCCGAAGCGAATCAAAATCGCCGCGCTAGCCACAGCCATTCTTGCCATTTCCATCGGTGTTGGCGTCAGCCTCGGCGGACGTGGCAAGTCTGCAGTCTCATCATCGTCCGAGAGCGCGCTTGGCAGCTACGCAAGTGGCAAGGTTGGTGAAATTATCGAGCCATCGAGCGAGGCCACTAACTACGCACGGTATTACGGCAATGGCTACACTGACTATGCTTCCTCCACCACCACCACCATCCGAGGAAGCAGTGGCATTAACAACGAAGGAGATTGGGATGATGATGGATGGTCCAGTGGAGGAGGGGTGAAGAGCTCAACCACAACAAGCAAGTGTGATAAGGTCACAAGCTCCGCTGGTAGCGAAGCGTCATCGTCGGCCAAGGCTGAAAAAGCAGGTCGCGCTCGCCGTCTTGGAGGAGGGAGCTTATGGGAAAGTAGTGCTTGGAGTTCATCTGGCGGTGTCACTTCAAGTTCCACTACGTCTGTTGGCAAAGCCGAGAAGACTGCTGGAACGACAAGCTCAGCTATGGGCAAGTCCGAGAAGTCTGTAGAAGTATCTGGAGAAATCGACTTGTACGAAGATGAGGACTGCGGAACAACCACTGCGGTTGTTGTTTCAAGCAGTGGAGTTTCATCCAAGTCTTCAAAGACAAAATCTTCCAAGGCAAAACAGAACTCCTCGGCGAAAACCACGTCTACGACTGTTTCAAATGAAAATGCTTGGGAAAGAAGCCCAACGACTGCATCTAATGTGTGGGGAAGCACAGTAACAATTGAATCAACAACTTCGCCAGCGCCATCGGCAGCATCGACGTCCAGCGTGACTCAACTCGAGAGCCTTCCTCCTACTCTTGAGCCCACCACCGCTGCTCCCACGCCCTGCACTGGTCGCGTGTGGTACTATAATGAAGAGAATGAAAAGTGCACCAATGATGGAGGAAACGATGGAGAGGACGAGTACGAGAATATGCTTGCATGTTGTGAGAACGAAGTTGGTATGAATGTTCTGTGTTCATACGAAGATGTCTGTATAAGTATCGCAAGTTCGCCGACACCCAATCCATCTACCGCCAAGCCTATTGGTACCGAACAGACGCCAACAACCGCCGTACCTTCCACCACACCTGAAGTTATCACATCAGCACCAATTACACCAGAACCTACTTCTGCCGCGCCAACCTCCGACGCACCTACTGTCCCTGAGATTGTCACAGAGTCGCCAACTACAGCAGCACCAATCACTTCAGAACCAACTTCTGCCGCGCCTACTTCCGACGCACCTACTGTCCCTGAGATTGTCACTGAATCGCCGACAACATCAGCACCAATAACATCCGAGCCAACTTCCGCCGCACCCACTTCTGATGCACCTACCGTCCCTGAGATCTTCACAGTAGAACCTACCACAGCAGCACCAATCACTTCAGAACCCACTTCTGCCGCACCCACTTCTGGCACCCCTACTGTTCCTGAGATTATCACGGCAGAACCAACGATAGCGCCAACGTCAGCAGAGCCGACCACACCAAAGCCGTTTCATACGAAGCCCAAACCAACGGTCAAGCCTACTCCGAATACACCGGAAATTATGTCTGCAGAGCCAACCATGGTGGAGGTAACCACAGTTGAGACGGTGGCTCCCACTCCTTGTGATGCTTGCGAAGGCGGACGCAAATGGTACTTCAATGGTGAGAAGTGCACCAACAATGGGAAGTATGAAAATGATGATGTAGTGTTCGAGAACATGCAGACCTGCTGCAAGGAATCATTTGGTGCGAACGTCAATTGCCCATACGAGGACGTGTGCAACAAAGGATCACCTACCAAGAGTCCATCCGAGCTTGATCTGACGCCCACTCCCACAAGCAAACCAGTTGAAACAACACTGACATCCGAGCCAAGTCCTTTTCCCACGCCTTGCGCGGGTCGCAAGTGGTACATTGTGAATATAAGTCAAGAGTCATATCTGTGCACCAACGGATATGACATCCCAGCAAGTGCCGCTGATGATTTCACATTCTTTGACAGTCTCGCAGAGTGCTGCGATGACATGTTTGGCGAGGGTGCCGAATGCGAGTACGTCGATGTCTGTTCAAACGAAACTGTGGAAACTCTGAAGCCATCGTCGATGGAACTGACTACACCGCCAACGAAGAAAACAACAACGGCAGAGCCTACTACTTTTGAGGTATTCACCATGGAACCAAGTTCACCAGAGCTAGTCACGCAGGTGCCGACCAAAAAAATGACAACTGCAGAGCCTACCACTGCTGAGGTATTCACCATGGAACCAAGTTCATTAGAGCTAGTCACGCAGGTGCCGACCAAAAAAATGACAACTGCAGAGCCTACTCCTGCTGAGGTATTCACCATGGAACCAAGTTCATTAGAGGTAGTGACGCAGGTGCCGACCAAAAAAATGACAACCGCAGCGCCTACCACAGCTGAGATAATCAACACCCTTTTACCAAGTTCATTAGAGATTGTCACATTGGCCCCGACACCAGGAGAGCAGAACACGGTGGAACCAACTCCCTCACCGCCTTCTACAATTATGTCCTCTACCCCTACAACATGCTCAGAGCGAGTGTGGTACTTGTACGGAGGCTTCTGCACCAATATGATCCAAAGCACGTCGAACGATGTTGGCAGCTCAAATTATACAACTCTCGTTGAATGCTGCGAGAATGAAATGCCGGGGAAGAAGTGTGACTTTAAGGATGAATGTTTCTCTCCAGCACCATCACCCGGATCATCAGAACTTGAGAACATGGCGCCTACCGCACAACCCTCATTCGGGAGCACACCGGTGAGTTTAATGAAATGAGAAATTTCGATCTATGCTTTTGTCTAACTATCGAATATGATCTATCGAATCTGGAATACTCACTTATACCCTACTTGATGTCATTTTCTACCTTCCGAACAGACGGTTTCAAAGGAGACAACTGGTCCTCCAACCGTCGTGGTGTCAGATAGGACGCGGGGACATGTTGCTAAGTAAAGCAGCTTGTTAATGCTGATACGGAGTATCAGGTCAAAGGCTCGATTGGGGTGCAGTGAACTACGACGTCCCACAGACTGAACAGTTCGTGTACCATAACAGTATTATTTTATTTCAACACCCAAACCCCTGAACAGAAGGTTTTGGGCATATCGATGTAATAGATAATTGATCAGCAAAGTGCGAAGTGCGAAGTGCATGTAGAGGGTAAATCCTAATTAAATAAGACAGCACAAGTCAAACATGTTGTATCTCCCGCCGCATCTCTTCCCGTGTAAGTTCAGAGTTCAGAGGGTTCAGATTTTGCATGACTACTACTTCTATTTCGCTCTCTATGTCTCCCGCTAAACATAATGTATTGTCGAGTACCCAATCTTGTGATGGAGTCGAGTTTCATATCAATCTCTCAGCGGCTGCGTTCTTCACTGCAATAATACTGGTAAAATCAATGTACGATAGTCCTTTTGAATAGTTGGCAGGAGAGATCGTAAGGACACAGTATTTCTTCGACATAGCCACTTGGGCGGTTTACTTTATGGTTACAAAACAATAATTACGCAACTGATGTAAAATAAAAGACGACAACTTCAACACATCTAACTCCAAAACAGTTCTCAAGGCTGTCTCGATAAGGTAGGAGGACCTGATGTTTCTTTCGAAACTGTGGGTGTACTTCCAAAAGATGGTTCCGGCGTCGGGGAGACTGTCTCCGCCGCCTCAACACATACATCCTTGAAATCGCAGTCTGCACCCACACCAAACATTTCATCACAGCACTCCGACATTGTACTAAAGAAAGTGAAATCGACCGCATCTACTGGAATATCATATCCGTTGGTACACTGGAATACCTTCTGGGTACTTAATGCATACCATTTGCGACCTTCACATGGCGTAGGAGCAAGACTTGGTTGCGCTGTGATGATCTCAGGTGCAGTGGGGGTGCCAGAAGTGGGTGCAGCGGAAGTAGGCTCTGATGTTACTGGTACTGCTGTGGTAGGTTCTACTGTGAAAATCTCAGGAACAGTAGGTGTGCCAGAAATGGGTGCGGCGGAAGTAGGCTCTGATGTTACTGGGGC
>Ga0102912_1000162_pt1 | contig 10574 bp, 4 predicted proteins | sample Colrivmeta1560A3_FD_78499 | JGI IMG/M metagenome (GOLD analysis project Ga0102912, IMG submission 78499) | Estuarine microbial communities from the Columbia River estuary - metaG 1560A-3 | ecosystem: Environmental > Aquatic > Marine > Intertidal zone > Estuary | place: USA: Columbia River Estuary...
TATATATATATATATATATATATATATATAAATAAAAATATAAATGTCTTAATAAAATATTTAGATACCAAAAGATCCTATAATTAAAATATAACATTATATAAACAAAAAAATAATTGTCAATTTTTCTGGTGGTAGATAGGTGAGTGGTATTTTAAAATCTTTTGATAACAATCTAAACATGATTATTGATGATACAATAGAATAATTGAGAGGTAAATATATATATTTTTAAAACAATTTCTTTAAAAATTATTTATAAAAAAAAAAAAGATAGAAAAGATCCTAATATAATTACAGATAAGACTAGGCCGTTGGGTTTAATTATTATTAGAGGAAGTTAGGTTTAATTTAATTAAATTATTTTTATTCAAAAATCAATATAGATATCATAAATAATGAATGCTGATAATTATGAAGCCATTGAAAATCCGTTTATATTATAAGAGTGAAAATATTTTTGATGTTAATAATTTTTAGATAAAAATGTTTGTGTATTAGAAAAAAAAAATATTAAATAAAAAAATTTTTTATTGTAATTATCTATATCACTTTTTGGGGTTTTATAATTTAAAAAATAAAATTAATAAATAATTAATTATGATTAGAAAAAACATTCGCCTTCGAAAAGAGTATATTCTTCACTAATAAGAATAGAGCAAAGTAAAGGATAAATATGATAAGAAAATGAAATTATAAATAGCATAAGCGGGTATTTTATTTTATTTTTAAAAAAATGATAATATTTTACGATTATTTTTTCAATGTATAGAAAGAAAACATCTCCCAACCGAATTGTACCAAGAAGAGGATCAATTAAAAAAAGAATTGGCTCTATAAGATGATAATATAATTAGTATTTGAAATGAATTTTTTTTATTATTTTTTAATATTAATTTTTGTTTTATTATTATTATTATTATTATTATTAGTTCCAAGAACAATAATAGATGATGAATATGCAATGAGTGTATACCGTGAACCATAAGTAGCTATAACTACATGTAGAAATTCTTCACATCGCCTTATTTAATTTATGAAAGAAATAGCATTAATATTTCCAAATGCAACTAGAGTCAATAGGGGTGCATTAGTAGTTAAGGATCTAGTTTAATCTTGCATCTAAAAAAATTATTCTGATCTGGTAATCGTACATGAACATCGCGGTGAACCAGATGGAATAATAATATGTCATTTACCATTAGGACCAACTCTATATCTTGGTATATTGAATCCAGTAATGAGACATGATTTAGATACAAAACCAGATCCAATGAGTGAAGCATATCCTCATTTAATATTTGAAGGATTCACTACACCCCTAGGAGAAAGAGTAGTACACATATTGAAACATCTATTTCCAGTTCCTAAAATAGAAAGTAGACGTGTTATAACATTTGCTCATTCAAATAATATTATATCATTTCGCCATCATACATATGAAAAACCAACATACAATTAACTTAATTTAAATGAAATTGGCCCTAGATTTGATTTAAAACCATATTAAATTGTATTAGGTACTTTAGGGTAAAAAGAAGCTCCAAAAGAATGGGTATTACGCCCCTTCATAAATACAGCAGGTAAAAAGGATACATTTTGAAATATTATTTTATGTATATATATAATTTATATGTATTTTTTTATTTCTGCAAAATTCATTTTTATTTTTTTTATTTTTATATACATTATTATTATTTTTAAAAAACGGAAAGAATAAACAAAATGTTTAAAAGAATAAAAGCCATTAGATATCTATCACTCTATCTTCTTTTAAATTATATTTATGCTTATGTATTTTCTATTTTGTTTTTTCTCATCAATCATTAAATAATATATAAGAATAGTAGCAACCAAAATTTATGTTGAATATTGATGATCCTTTACTTGTAGAATTATTATAAAGATCAAATGATCCAGAGGGATATCAACCATGGCATCCTAAATTGAGAATGACACTCACAATATAAAATTAAGATGAATAATTCTATTCATTTTTATAATAACAAACCACTATACGAAACACCTCAAATAGATTGATACCCTATATGAAGGATGGATAGCAATAATTTATAGAAATGGTTTATTTTTTTTCCATATTTCTAATATAATCGTAAATTCAATTTATAGAATCAAGATAAAGATAGCTTTTAGGATCAAACCTTAACATGTAAATGCAGGTTTATAATGCCTACAGAAATTTCTACATAATAAGACGATATACTCAAAGATGAAGAACTATTTACTAATTAATAAGTAGATGATACGCAATTTCTTTAGCTTGGATAAGCAATCAAAAAGAGAACTAAAGTTTAACAATTAATAAATACTCCAGATTCTACACAATAATAAACATCATAACCATTATATAGCTTTCTTTAACTAGGCACATAATCATATCAATCATAATCTCCATAACCATTGAATCAAGAATATTAACAACCAGATCTCGTTTCAATGTTGGTTTAATAAAATTAATAATTACAATAATAGTAATAATAAATGATACAAGCCATATTTTAACTTTAAGCAAACTAAGGATAATTTACCCCATCATAATATTCACCAATAGTTATGCAATACCCTCAATAAAATACACAATAAATATAATCATTATTATAATAATAATAATAATAATAATAATAATAATTATAATAATAACAATAATAATAATAATAATAATAATAAGTAATATAATAGCCATTATAGCAATTGTAATATACACCGGCTATAAATCAAAATATCATTCATTAACCTACTTCTAATACATTATCTCCATAAACAGTATAATAACTTCTTATCTAACAAAACCAATAGTAATAACCTTAACAACTATAATCAAGCCAATAATAAATACATATTCCGTAGTAATAGCAGTATTTATAGTTACAATAAAATTAATAAGATTAAAAGGCTGACTAAAATCAATTTTTTTCATTCTAACAGATACCATCTAATTTAAATGGTCAAACTTAATAATAGCAATTATTGTAATAATAATAATAACAGCAATAATAATAATAATAATAATCGTTAATTCAATAATAATAGTTATTCTTATAATAATAGTAATAGTAATTAGTATAATAATAACCATCAAAATAAATTTTGCAACCTTAAGTCAACCAATAATTTTTACCACAAGCACCTGTATATTAGCCACCAGTTTAATAGATATATCAACAATAACCTGTTTAAATATAAAATCATTATAAATTTATTTATTTTAATAAAAAAATATTTAAAAGAATTTAATTGGATAACAATCAGTTTTACCTTAAAGTTTAATGGGGCAACAATATCATACTTGAAATATTTAAGTAAATAAATTATCATAAAAATCAAATAAGTATATTCTTTATATATTAATTAATAATTTATATATATATTAATATAGAAAAGTATTTATTATTATTCATTCATCTATATATTCTTTAAATTCATTTTTTAATAAATCTACTGCGTCACTATACTATCCAAATAAGGATAACTTCAGTTATTTCGTATTCAGTACTCTTACATCAGGTATGTTTTTAAATTACATCAAATATTTTTACAGGGACCTCAATTCCTTATATAAGATTAATATAGATAAAAAAATTTATACCTCATCTTGCTTGTTATCGTAATATGGTAAAATTGGAACACCATTTTCAACTTAATATGCAAATGAAAAAGATGAATTATCCACAATAAGAATATTACTTAAATTTCTATTTTCCAATATACTATCATAAAATAAAAAAAATTACAATTGTATTTAATAAAAAAATTTTACCGTAAATCTTTTATAAAAACATTTTCACCTTCAAGAATACAATGTTCCCTATAAAATCTATGAGTTATCCATTTTCTATCAGGATCTAAATAATCAATCACTTTATTGGCATATGAAGAATGAGAAGCTGTAAAGACCATTAATTCAAAATGTTTTGATAGGGTTTATAAAATATATTATGCATATGGTCTTATATTCAGACTAGCATTCATTGTTTCACCATTATCAAACTCTATTTACATTGTGACATCAGATACCTTCGAATTATCAGAATTGCAATGTACAAGCGTTTCATCCAAGTCAAATATTATTGTTTTTTTATCTCGATTGATAGGAGGAAGATTTATTTTCATACCATTCTTTACCTAAATACCTACTTTATTCAACAATGAGAATTTAACACCCTAAATTAATTGATCTATATGATCTTATGCTATATCATTTAGTCTAGCGGAAAACTTTTATTAAAAACCATTGATGACTTAGGATACATAATATAGAACATCAACCTATTTCTTCAACACTACAGATTTTTCTTCGATTTACTACTGTTATTATTATTATTACTATTGTTACAATTATAGCTATGTAATTGATTTATCTGATTACAATTTTTAGGCTTTATTATTATCAAGATAGGATCTGGGAATATGAAAATTCGTTTAAAATTAATTGCTGCTACTGTATTTAGCAATTTCTTCAATTTGATTTACTTTTTGTTCAGGTTGTTAGTATTAATTAAAAATGCTCTTTAGCTATTGAAAATTTTTATTACTAGTTATAATCTAATTAATATTATTCTCCTCCTCATTAGATTTCCTTTAGTTATTAATGTCTAGAAGTTTGGCTTCGACAATTTTTTCTTATTAATTAAGGCTTGAATATTTACTAGTTTATTCATTTTACGGTTTAATTTATTATTTTTAAATTAAATTTGTATTCATAAAATTTATTTATCTTTTAATTATATTATTATTATTAAATTCATTGTCTTAATGATTGTTTGATGTGAGATCAAATTACTTTTTTTGAATTTCTTGTGTTTTCAAGTCATCCTAATTATTTTATTGGCTATTTCTTATCAATTTAATTTATAAGGTTATGGTTGAGTCCTATTTTTTATCCTAATTATTATTTCGTGTTTAATTGGTTTAATCTAAGTAACTTATCTTATATAATTTATTTTGTTATTAGATCTCACTATAATTATTATTATTATTATTATTATTAATATTATTAATATCATTATTTTTATTGTTTCCATTTGTAGGATAATTATTGCTATTAGAATTTTAATTAAATAGTTATATATTGTTATTTAATTTTTATTCCTCTAATCTTGATCCATTACTTTTTGTTTCCTTATCAAATACTCGCGTCCATGATCTATCAAATGCATATGTATCCTTGTTATTAGATATCATATCTTTTTTAATAAACTGTGAGTCAGGGACCTAAATCGAATCATAATAATTTCTCTATTAGGAACTCGGCCTATCTATATTATTGAATCCATTTTCTTTACCTACGCAATTAACTTGTAATTTGGGCACATAATGCGGTTTTGTAACATTTACTAACACATCGTTTGGTAATAGAAATGATTTAGTTTGTGGTAAATTTGTTTATGATTTTTAACAGTCTGGTTTATTTTAATCCTTGCGTTTCATATAATAATTAATTTGATCTTCTAGATGAATAAAAAAATATTTTTTTATTTTATATTATGTTTTTTTATACAAAATAAAATTTAGTTGTTAATTAATTAATTTTTAAAATTTAGTATTTTTATTTCAATAAATAAAACTTTAATTTTATTTTTTTTTTGATAAAAATTCAGTTATTTGTAAGTTCAAAATTTTTTTTTATATATATATATAATATTTTTTTTCAATAAAATTAATAAATATGGGATAATGTTGTGCACCATAAACTTAAATACCTACCTCTTAAGCACCAATACGAAAAACTTAAGAAGAGAATGATTTTAAGGGGGTTGAAACAAAGATTGAGGGTTACCAGAGAGGAGCTATTATAAGATAAAAGACAATGGAATAAATTAACATCGATGATTATTAATTGTATATTTGAAATTAATTAAACTAAAAGAATATTATATTGGATGACATAAATAGTAGTTAGAAATAATTTATATATATTAAATGATTTGTTCTATTATTTTCATAAATTAAGTTTAGTTCCAGATTTATTTTAACTTAAATTTTTTTTCTTTCTATATTTATCGACCGATTCTGAATTATTATCCTTTATTAATTTAAATAATTAACAAAATAATGATCTACTTAATCTTACTGTTTTATCCTAAAACCATTAAAAGTAGGTATTAAAGATTATTTTTTTTTAATATTTCTTAATTAAAACTTATTTGCTAAAGATCGACCTAAACCATATGATCGATTAAATTTTTATCGAGCTTCCTCCTATTTTTCTTCTTAAATTTTTTTTTTTTATTCCAAAATTGTGTCGCCTAAATTCAAATTTAAAGTTTATTTTTATTTCTCGTTAAAATCATCTTATCTTCGTTACAATTCAGCTGTCTCATGCTGCAACCTTATAAATGTAAATATTTCTGAAGTTTTTATTTAAATATGAATATTTTCCTCATTAAAGAATTCCTTAATATTAATATCTTTATTTTAATTTTAATTTTAATCAAGACCCTATAAATAAATCAATTTTTCACTTTATTATTCAAAGTCTTATGTTTATTATTTTAATTATTATTATTATTATTATTATTATTATTATTATTATTATTATTTGTCAGATCCTAAATTCAGTGTTTCAGTCCTTTTAAATTTTTACTGTTAATAATCCTAATTTAGATATTAAATTGATCCATCTTTTTTAATTAACAATTATCTTAAATTTTTTATGGCTTTTTATTGTTCATCATGAATGGCTGCTTAAAAGTTAAAGATTGTTCCATTCATTTAGGTATTTTCGTATTCTTCTAATTTTATACTTTTCAATCGATTTTCAACATCTACACACGTTTTAGGAGATAATTCATGATCATCATCCAAATCGAATGATGAATCTGAGGATACTAAGAATTTATATTTTTTTTTCTCTGATATGATCGATTAATTTTAGATTTCTTACTTTTTCACATATTACTATATATGTTATAAAAATTACCATTGATTAATCCTAATATAGTGAGTTTTCAAATTCATCAGAAATGTTATTGCATTTATTTTCAGAAACAGATTCATTTATTTCTTCAACACTCTAGTTGATTTTGTTTTAGAGTAATTCTAGTTTTTCCTTATAAAATACAGTCTTTAATATATTTTAACTTCGATCTATTTACATAATAAAAATTACTTTGTTATAATAAAAAAAAAATTAATTACAAATTTTCATTATAATTTTAAATAATATTAGAACATATTAATAGATAAAAATGGAGGAAGATAATGATTACACATAATCCGAGGAAGGAGGTTAGTATTTAATATATAATATTTAATAAAACTAATGAATGAATTCAATAAAAAACTAAAATAATATTTGATTTAGATCAAGAAGCAGATGTTTAGGTGAAAGTGGAATAAGCACAAGTAAATACTAAAATAATTTTTTAATATATAAATAAGTAATAAGAAATTGAATTAAAAAATGCTTACATTGAGCGTGAAAAGATCTTAATACATTAATATTCCGAACTGAGTTAATTAAAAAAATAATTATGGTAATAAAAGGAAAAAGGTATTTATAGTGATTATATATGATGATGAAATAAAAATCGATAAATAAAGAATTTAATTCGCAGGCCTTAGCAGATCCATTCCTGATAGAATATTTAAAGGAACTTGCTGAGGAAGGAGAAACACTGGAAATGATTAAATAATAATAATAATCAAGGTAAGAGGTAAGCGACTAGGATTGGGAAAAACGCGATACTTTATTAAAAAAACTAGAGGAGATAAATTTATCATAAAAGCCACCAATTGAATTCTTTAAAGCAATGAATGATATTCATATAGGTTACAAATGCCTTGTGGAAGATTTAAATAATTAAATATACAAATGTTATCTTAAACGATTAGAAATAGATGAATCTTCAAATGAATTCATTAAAAAAATAAAATCAATCAGAACTGATATTAAAGTTATATAAAAATTTTATTTAAAATTTAAATTCATTCCAAAAGGCCATTAGAGATAAAAATGAAAAATTAGCAACAGAAATTGATAACCTAAAATCTCATTGAAAAATATTAAAATGCTATTTTATATATTTTAATCGATATTAATTTTTATTTTACCCAATTAATTTATTGCAAATAATTACAAATTCATCCCTATAAAATTATAATATTTATAAATTTTATAACTTTATTCCCAATTTTTTTTCACAATAATTTATTGTTAAACAAAGTTATTTCAACTTTGGCAAAAGCAGATATGTTTTATGAAATCAAAAAACTGGTATAAATTTTATCTTTTAAATAAATTTGAACATATTATACATATCAATATTATTTCAAAAATATGCGATCATAATAGCATATTTCTATACATTACACCTTCCTTCATAATTCTATATACTATATCTTATGCAATTTACCCCTACAAAAGTAGTTTATATAATTTGGATAATAACTATTTATCGATTTGGTAATCATTCCAATTTTTTGATTTTCGTTTGAATTCTTCACCAAATTCATTAATATATAATGTCTAATATAAATGATTTAAGGGCCTTCTTACTATTATTATTTATGAATCATCTAAACTTAAAAATATTGATTATCCTTAATGATACAACATACAATGATGATTCAAATTTCCTTCTTTTTAAATAAATAAATAGATAAAAAAAATAAAATTACATTTAATTTTTAAAATTTGAAATTTTTTCGAACATTAATTAGAGCACATAATCCTATCACAAATTAAGCACAATACTAATCTTACACCACCATTAGGTAAGTCATTACATAGGTAGCATTTGGCTGCATGATATGCCTAGCTCATTTCGGCCCAATTACTTCTTAGATTAGTAAATATCTTCTCATCGATTTTGATTTATTTATAAAATTATAATCTTTCATAATCTACATGCTAACTAGCCAATTCCTTTAAATAATATTATTATTGCAATATTAATTATAATTAATGCTATTCTATATTAAAAATCTTTAACAAATCATCGAACTTTAAATTCTATATTTCAAATAGATTCTAAATTATTTAATGAAATAAAATATATTTACTTCAATTTATTCATTATTAATAATCTAAATGAGCATGTATACCTTTTTTAGCATAATTAAAAGATTATCATTAATATTCCTATACATTTTACTAGGCTTAAATATAGCATCGATTATATTTTCCTCTTCTATTATTTGATAGTTACTATTAATAAAATATTATAAGTATTGATTCATATCAGTTTTCAATTTTTATGAAATTAACAATTGCATTGTTTTAGTTATCAATGAATTTATCATTAAGTATTGAATTATTCCCTGCTAATTTTAATCATTTTTATACATTGACATCAAAACGAAAATTCCTTTCAATATACACATATCAATATCAATATTCAAAATATTAGAACCCAGATTAAAAATCGTATTGAAATCAACCCTTTATATTGAGAGCTGTTCATTTAAATCATTAATATTATTATTATTATTATTATTATTATTATTATTATTATTATTATTATCATTATTATTATTGATATCATTATTGTAATTTTAATTATTTACATTATTGTCTTAATCATTTATTTGTTAGGAAAAATGATTATATTCATCATTTTCACTATCCCCATCATCATAATCATATTCGATTGAATTTTCTTCAGAATAATTTTATTCACTTTCCCAATCATCCTCCATTTCAATCTCATTGGAAATAATTTGATCTTACTTATCCGATACCTCAATTATATTTTAATCATTATATTCTTTTTATTATTAGTTTCTAGCATCAGGTTTTAGTATATTTATTTCCTATTTTTTCCTAAAAATTTATATGAATTCTCGGATGAATTATTCTTATTCTTGGTAAAATTTAGATTTACCTTGATCATCTATGAGTATCTCAATGTAAATTTTTACTATACCTGTCAAAATGGTATATATTCTTGATATGTCTTCATTTCTTTTGTTTAAATATTTTTGATTTTATGATTAAATTTAATGATTATATTTTTATATACCCATAAATATCAATGATATTGCTAATTGTTTGTAGTATATAATTTTATAACTCTGTGGGAATTTATGTGGATTTATCATCTAAGTTTTATGAACTTTAATCTAAATATATCAATATTTGTAAACGTTCTATAAATTAATCAAAAATTATTTTCAATTACTTAATATATATATATATAAATATAAATAAAACATTTTTGATACCTATTTATTCAAATATAATCGAGATTCTTTTTATAAATTTTTTTACAAATCCTCAATATTTATATTAATTATATTTTATGGTATAATTTATTTATTTTGTTTGGTCAAGCTAAAATTCGGTATAAATATATTACAAAGTGAATTACATAGCGGACATTGATATTCCGATTCATTTAAATAAGTTTTAGATGAAACTCTTAATATCTCAGGTAAGCAATGAATATGTATAGGATGGTAACATGATACAAAATATAATGCACCTTTTTAAATATATATATATATATATATATATTATAGTTTAGCACCTTCACGAGCCTAAATCTTATTCATCATTTATCTCAATTACTCTTAAAATAACTTATTCATTTATCCTACTAAATTTTCATCCA
>Ga0102912_1000165_pt1 | contig 10504 bp, 10 predicted proteins | sample Colrivmeta1560A3_FD_78499 | JGI IMG/M metagenome (GOLD analysis project Ga0102912, IMG submission 78499) | Estuarine microbial communities from the Columbia River estuary - metaG 1560A-3 | ecosystem: Environmental > Aquatic > Marine > Intertidal zone > Estuary | place: USA: Columbia River...
CCCCAAAACCCCAAAACCCCGATGTAAATAGATCAAAATGATTAATAAAATTAAATGGACAGTGTCAGTTATTTCTCCTTGGGCTTCTGACCCTCATCGGAGAGAAAGGTCCCTTTCCCGTAGAATAGCCATTGTGCACTGATGATAGATTTTCTCGTTCTGCCTAGCGTATCTGCTCTCTTTCATATTGCTGTCGATGCGCAATCATTGTTTATTTATCGATTTATTCCTTCGAATTTTTCCTTGCGTCCTGAATCCGATAGGACAGGTACTGGTTGTCTTCGAGGAGTTTGCGGATCGTTCCTGACCTTTCATGCAGCTCTTACTGCAGTCGATCCCGGTCTCGTTGGAGATCCTCGATTTAACGCGCAAAAGAAACGGCGTCCAGTGCACCGATACGGAAGCTGTCGTTGCTTTCAGCCAATAGCTCATTGCGAACCTCGTAGTCGGCAATTGTGTCTTTCAGCTCAGAGATCTTTTGTAAGTTCATATGCAGGGCTTCTCCGATTCGGCTCTAAAGCTTAAGGTTGCCGTGGTCGGAAAGGTTCATTATCGCTTTTTACTGGGCTATTTTATGATTGTTAATGCCAAGGCTCACTGCCAACTTCTAGCCACTAATGTAGCCTTTGAACAACATGTCACGCTGGTCAGTGTATTCTTGTATATTGTCAATTCCGTCCTGAACACTGTCTGCCAAATTAATCAATTTCATAGAATTCTAACAGGAACGTTTCACTAGCTCCTCTATGGGTATTTTGGCAAGTTTGAAAACTTTTTAATCGCATTGGATCTTCCAAGTCTTTAAAGCCATGTACATTTCTGACTTATTAGCGATGTGAGTGGCTCTGCGATTGAGTCTATTCAACACAAGGCGCCACATCTTCCTTTGAGTGCAATAGTTTCTCAGTCTGTCGAGGCAGTATGGCATCAAATACAAGACGTCATCTTTGTAGACAAGAAATCTGCAGATAGACTTCTCCATCAGATACCTGTACCTCTTTTTTTCATCTAACAGCACTTGCGTGATTTATTTTTCAGTTGCTCTGTCATAACCGCACATGTCGATCAAGTTAAACATTTTCATTCGCAGGTTCCAGCACTCCACGTTCAAACGGCCTTATCCATTGTTCAATTCTTCTTTGATATCGTCAAACTAAATATTGTTCCTCCATCTAGCTATGTAGATTCTCAGTTAGCGTGCTTTTTAGCTAGAAAGCAATTAATGCATCAGAGTTTAGAATTTGTAGTTTTTTGTGTGGGATTCGCTTATGTTTAAAATGCTGATCGAGAGGTTTTTATGCCTGAGCTTGCTCATTCTTTCGACTAAAACACTGCACGCCTGGAGCTTAGAATTCAACGTCAAGTTATTGTTGATCTGAGCACGACAGACGATGCTTTGAAAAGCGCAAAGTTTTTACTCAAACATTTTGCCCTCTAGTGCTCTTGCTACACTAACGCACAGATCTTTCCTGACCTTAAACTGGTACTTAAAGGCTTACCAAACAGCACTCAGCCATATATTGTGACGTTTTTGTTTGAGCAGTCTGACATGACGCCTCAGTTTGTCACAGTTATGTTAACGAGTGTACCATTTGAGCAACATACGCTTTTTCTGATAAAATTAGATCCTTTGTTGCAACTTTTCCTTTTGGTCTTTTATAACCCTTAAGTCAAAAGTAACTTTACGCCAACTGTCAAACAAAAAGTATTTTTTTTGATTCCTCCTTTCTACAGCCCCTTGGAATCTTCGATGATTTTGTACTTTTACGAGCCATTCGTTGTTTATCGCCTCATGCCATTACTCTTGACGGTTAAACTAGCCTCTCTTGAAATTCATACAGCGCACTATGTGTAGCCTCCATCTATTCATGCAGATCCGGATGTCAAAACGTTTCGAAACATTTAACAGTTTGAAAGCTGCCGCTTCTCTCCTCTCCTTTACGTCGACTTAATACTAGCTTTGCCTTATGTGGCTCAGTGCGAACTGCAGGAATATTTTGTTTATCCCATTGACCATTGCGTGGACACATTTCTTCCTTGTGTTGGTATACCTATACCATTGGTGCAGGATGTAGCGTGAACGCTTCATGTGATGGTAGTGATCTTGCCTCCTGATCAGCGCACTAATTGTATTTTGAATCTTCTTTGTTTCACACCTTATCGTCTCATTCACCTTAACCAGCTGTTCTTCATTTTCTTTTCGATTTTTTTAGCCCATCCTTCTTATGAACGCAATGGTATTAGCTACCGCCTCAGTGCCTTTCTCGGTATCAGTCGTAGAAGCAGCCAGCTTGTTTTAGTTGTCCTTAAAGATTGCCTGCTTCCACCTCTCCATTGCTTGACGATAGGTGTTCAACACCAAGTGTCTCCTGACTGATTACACAAACAGGCCTCTGTGCAGCAAGTTAATTGTTGACTACTTCCACGTCTGGAAACCGAAGTGCTTGCCGCCGTTGTGAAACCTCTCAACCCATTTTTAAATCACTTTCCGCCCCTGTGTTTGCAAGACTTCTTTCAGTCTCTTGTTGAAAATTTCATTTTCGTTCAGTTTGTCACACAAGACGCCGATATTATCTTAGTGATCACTGATCTTTTCGACGACTCCACGCTCCTCAACAAACAACGCAGACTCCCTTTCACAAATGGTAAACTTTTTCCAATTTTTGAAAGTTCTTATTTTGTTATGAGCATCGATGTTGTTCACTAAGTTAGCGAGAAACCTGGTAGCGTTGTGATGATTAGCCGTAAAGTTCATCCACGCTCTCACAATCCGTTTTTTATTCCTTGTGGCAAGCCTGGCTTACACCTCTTCGATGCGGCGAATGTTGTAAGAATCCTGGACACAGATGCGGACACCCCTCTTATACATGGTAAGTGCAATTCTCAACATACGTTACCTTATCTTGTTCTGTATCAAAGCAGCAGCGTCTTGTTTCGCACGTTGGTCTTAACACCCTTCATTCCATTTTATCAAGAAGTGGTGGAGGTTTCTCTCGAACGCCATAATCACAAGCTTGCGCAGACGTTTAGAGGCCATCGACTTGATCTCGTGGTTTTTTATTTCGATCTGATTTAGTTCTTCTTTGATAGCTCCCTCAAGCTGACCATTATCAATTTGCAGATTCTGGATTTTTTTGACCTAGGCCGCGTTCGCCTGGAAGGCGTAACAGAGTCTCCATCTGTCGAAGCCAACTTTCTATTTAGTGTGGTAAAGTCTTATGAGCAAAGATTTTAAGTTGTACTTAGATTAGTACTTTTTAACGATAGCTGCCTATTTCCATTGTTAGATCACCTGGGAGAGCGATTTACCAAAGGGATTGATAACCAATATTCGAATAGCACGTCTTAACATCCTCTAGCGACTTAGAGTATGATGACCAATTATTTGATTCTTCCAGTTTGCAAGTTTGGGCTCGATTTCCCCAGTAAGGATGGCCATAACCTTGATGAGCTTTTTTTCTTCCTTCCACCAGCGCAACTGGTTGAAACAAACCTGCTGTCTGTACTTAAGGATTGCAAAATGAAATTTCTTTGAACTTAATTACCCGATAATTTTTCTGCGGTCTACGAGCACCTTCAAATTTTTAAATGCCCTGAGCTTCCTGTGGCGGTTTATCATTTTCTCATAAGTTATCTGTTATTTCCAAGCTAGCAACACTTTGTGTGTAAGCATCTTGAGGCCTACCTGGATGCACAACGCTTGCATACGCACGCTGAAGTCTTACTCGACCATTTGTGTGTGCCATGTCTTAAACGCGTTTTGAATTTTCAATTTTTCCTTAAAATTGAAGAGCTTCATTAGACCTTTGATTGCGTCATTACCTGCAAACATGAACCTTCGCCACTAGATAAATGCTTTTTACTGTCTACGAACCTCGATCTTGTTCCAGACTGTAATTATACGAGAGAAACCCCTGTCATTTTAAGCGAATTATTTTGATTTCTTTCGAAATTCAGCTCGCCATTTTTGATAGAAATATGCCAGTTACTCTTTCCTATTGAAAAATATAGGCAAGGTGCAATTAGCCTTAATGATTCGTGTCGGTTTAAGAGCGAGTTGGTACCATTTCTGCAAATTCTTTTTTGACTTTCTTCTGTCCTGAACCCAGATCATTTTCCTGAAGTTGAACAGGGCTTTCATCCTTGACAAGTCGTAGGCAATAACACTTTTAGCGTGCTCAAAATATGGCTTTACAGTCTTTTTCACAATTTTCTGAAAAGTTTCCTCGAAAATTCTCGTGGCTAGCAGTTTGATGTGCATCTTGTGTAAATTCATCATTCTTCGTTTCTCGCCTTCCAAGCAAACGACAGCCTCATCCTGTCTGACACTGCACTCAGCCACTTTGTCGAACAGGTGGTCACGCTCATGCCTCAGAGCCTGCAGTTGTCGCTCCTGTTAATAAAGCTCATCATCGATTTAAATTAACACTGAGCGCGTCTGCTCAATTGCGTGCTCGTGATGATGGCATTCACCTTTGAATTCTCTAAGCTCGTTGATAAGACGCTCAATGTTGACAGTAGTTACTCGATAGGTTTTGCGTTAGCCATTAACATTTACCACCACGACCTCCTTCTCACCGGTGAGCAGCTTAATGCGGTCGAGGAGCTCTTAGCGTTCTCTTTCTGCTCTCGAGAGTTGGTGCTCAAGTTACGCTTTCATCTCTTTTTGCCTCTTGTATTCCTCTCTTGTTCTTGAACTCAAAATCGAATTCAAATCGTCGACACCTGCGCCTCCAGTAGCTTTCTAAAGGTCTCTGACGAACTTGATTTGCTCCACAAGCTTCTCTTGCATTTCCTTTTTAGAATGATTGAGGCTGTCTAGGCGGATTAGAGCCTGGTTCAACTTGTCATGAAGCTTATTGCGCTCTTCCTCAATCTCTTGCATCCCATCATTAATGTTGTCCTTCGCGCGCATTGCCAGGTTTCTCTTTGACCTGACGAAGCCATCAGCAATTTTGTCGTCTTTTTAAGCTGGGCTTTCCTGCTCGAGCGAGTTCATAAGATTGGCCATGCCAGGAGACTGGTTTCTTTTTGCTTGGTCCCTAGCTTTGTCTTCCGCCTCCTTTTCTGCAATTGACTTCCTATATATTTCCATCTGAGCCACCTTGCCCCGGTCTATTATCTTTTGCACATGGGAAGCTACATTTTGCTGCTTTTTCAAATAAGCCTCAGCCATCAGGCCAGTTTTCTTTTAAACTTCATTAGCATCAATAGTTTGGCTGAGTACATCCTTAGACTCGGTGTTTAAAAACTTGACGTCTTTCAAACCAAGAAGTTTATTAGTGGTCGGGTCGTTGTCTACCAGTTTAAATTCTGGCCTGGAGTCTTTCCCTCCTTTTTTTAAAGAGCCCTAGCTATTCTTGTGCGAGGTAGCTCTTTTTTTCAAACTACTCATATTCAAATTAAAGTAACGGATTAAACTTTTAAATTTTTTTAAATTTTTTTAATAAATGTCTGTTAGCAAACATCGTAACAAAAATCAGACTCAGCTTTCGACAACTTTTTTTCAGGCCAAACCCCCGAAAGACGTGCGGGCCCGTACCCCAAACAGAAAAATTATTATCAAATTTAAAATGACAGATCTGCAAAGGCAAATCGTCAAAGAGATCAACTGCAAATCCTTAAGGAACCATTTTAGTCCCAACTCATCCCGATTGTAAAGCAGAGAAGCTGAATCACCCAGTTAGGAAAAAACAGACTTTGAATGTTCCCTGATCAGCCAATAGTATGTACGAATGAACTCATGCGGCTTAAGTCCTAGAAGAAGGAATCGCGGTCTTTCAGTGTCTGGTGGCAACTGGAACCAAATCAAGAGAAGAACCTTTTGCGATAGTTAACAACAGTCAAGGTCGCTTAGAAATAGCTCGTAATTCGCAAAAGTTAATCCATAAAAGTAGAACTCACCGAATTAAAAGTAGAAAAGGAATCGCATTTCGGTTGAATTTGACTAGTGAACAAGTTTTCAAGTCAGCAGCTAATAAAACTTTTTCCCAAATCTTGACCCCTCACTTAAAAATCAAAAACTTGTGAAATAAAAAACAAGTCGTGAATTTACTGATTCAGTGTTCAGCCCTAGTAATTTTGCTAGTCGAGACACCTTTTTAACAGAAAGGAGCAAGGACGATACAGTAAAACAGGAGGCAAAACAGAAACGTTAAAAGTCTTTTGGGATCTCAAACCAAATCAGAGACTACCAACAAAAATTACAGGGTTGGGAAACAAAAGTCGGCGGCTATAAAAAGCCTACTCCGAAAGCCATAAAGAATTACAGCGATGCCAGCGAGCTTGAAAGCCAGATTAAAGAGCTTAAAACAGTTCTATAACGCTTAGACCCTGGTCAAAATGACTACGTAGTAAGTTCAAAGGAAGCCAAAAGTATACTGCTCATCAAGAACTCCAGTGTCACCCTGACCATTCCATGTGTAGACCAACCAACTCCTTGCATCATCAGGGTGAATTATCTTGGCAATGAAAATCAGCTTGAAGCCTATGTGAGCGTAACGCAGCCCAAGCCAAACAAATCTAACTGTGATTTTTTTGCGTATTCGCCGAATGTTATTAAAGTAGTTGCTGGCAACGACTTGCGCACATTCTTCAGCAAGTAAATTTATGTCACACTATAATCCTAGAATACAAAGACTGTCTAGTTGAGTGCTAGTTTCGGAATAAATAAAAGAGTGACGCAAGATTCAAGGAGTTTTAAAAAAGAAGATTCAGAGTTTGTAAAAAGATATAGAGAGGAGTGGATTAAGCTTACTTAAGTCAACAAAACACCTAAGAGACAGAATAGCCCGAGGAGCAGAGTAATAGTTGACAAAGACTGGGAGCAGAGGCACAGCGAGGCAGTGTAGAGGCGACAGATTGAACAAGAATAAAATCATAGGAAGCACGAGTTTCTTCAAGTTAAATGGGAATTTGTCCGAAGGAAGAGAATCGAGTTGCTCGAAAAGTATCAAATAGTGTTTGACCGCAAGATCATCTCAGAGTTTTGGGTGCGAGCAATCCTGAAGCATCTGAAAGTAAAAATATTTAACGAAAACGTCAGGCTCTTGATTCTGAACAAGATCTAAATCATGAAGATGAAATTTGCAGTCTACTGGATCCAAATTCGTTTTAAAACTCGTCAAAAGAGACTGAGGAAAACACTGCCACAAAGAATACAGCAGTATTTGAAGTATACAGTTTAGTTTGGGTCTCTTTTGATAAAAGGCTTATCGGATGCATCAGCAGAAGCCAAGCTTTTTAACTTTCTCGAACGTTAAGATCTGAATTACTAAGTCACCAATAAGTTGGATTAAACAATGAAGGACATTAAATTTTTGCAAAATTCCTACAGGAGTCATCGTAACTGCATCAGGCAACGATAATAATTTGTCTCTGACCTATGGCAGGAGCAGGTCGGCATAATCACACATTATTTCATCAAAAGTTAAGACACAAAAACGGGCAAAACTAAATTCAGCTCAGAAGCTATACTCAAGGTTAATTTCATAGAACCAAACATCAAACACAGGGTTTTGCAGCTGTACTTGATTAGGCAAAATTTGCTGCACTCCATTCGGTTCATGCAATGGTGCATAATGTTCAAGGAACGGCAGTACACGGACAAGCAAGTAAGAATAACTTTGTTAATTTTTTAGTTGGTGGAATAACGAGAAAAAATATTAACAAGACTCACACAACTGTATGAGATCGACAAGATACTCTTTTTGAATCTGGATCTGCCACAATTTGAAATCGGAGTGTTCAAGAAAGATGCCGAATGGCAGAAGCTCGAGGAGAAAGTCACGGCGAAGCATGGCTGGAATAGTTTGGAAAGACTGCAGCTGTTGATGTTCCCTATAAAATTTGTTACCAAGGAAGTTAACCAACGTCTTGAATTGAAAGTACCAGGAACTAAGTTTTCGTACAAGATTCACATTGGGCCCTAATTGCCTTTTTTCACTTATCTGCCAACGTCAATAGAAATTTTGTAAAGACTGATCATCAAAGCAGCGTTCACGCCGGAATTCTCAAAGTTTAAGTTAACTAAATCTTAATGCTGACTTTTATTATAATAAAATGAACTTTTACTGTTAAAAGATTATCCAATCACAAGTCAAAGAGCCTGAGAGGAGATTTGTACTGCCCGAGAGAAACATAAAAATCAAGTTTAAAAAAGCTTTGTCGCAGGTATCAGATCGGCAAACGGTTGGAAGAGCTGTGCTCAATTCGCAGTTCACATCTATTTAAAATCAAAGCAACGTAGAAACGCAACGATCGTAAGCTGCTGGGTTGAGCTACGCGATTGATTCCCTAAAAAACTGGGAAAAAACACCAAACATAAGGCCCAGGACTCGTGGCCTTAATGGTTTTAGAAGCCCACTCTCTAAAAGCTTGAATTTAGGAGGAAGAGAACGATTAACGCAAATGAACAACACATTTAGGACGTAACTACAGAGGGTAAGCATTATAATATAAAAATAACAGGACGAAGTTGCCCGAGCTGATTCTGAGAAAAAACGTTTTTTCAAAAAACGTAACATCCCGTTTTCAGGAATGTCAACTCTTGTGAAATCGCTAAACCAATCGATCCGGGATAAAATATAATCAATCAACCCTCATAAACATGAAAGTACCGATGATTTCCAAGATGCTAGCAAAACTTTCGTGCAAGACATTTACGATACTGAGATCCAAATAAAAGAAATGAAAACTGCACTCGAGAGATTAGGCCCCTAAAATGAAAATGAGTAAATAATTGAGAAACAGAAATAAATTCATCTGATCAAAGCTGAACCAGTTACGTTTAAGATTCCATGTGAAGGCTTGCTCACACCCTGCACTGTAAAAATTAACTACCCTGCCCACGATAATGAGCTTACGCTCTTCGTAAGCCAAGTATTCACCAAGCCGACATCAAAGTATCAAGAGATGCTGCTGTATTCCCCCAAGCACTTTAGGGTAAATTCCGAAAGTGAGGGAAGAAAACAGTTCTTGAAGCCATTTATCTATTTGACATTCGTTTCTGAAACTAGTAAGAGCATTTAGGTAACTACAAAATTCGGGTTGCCCAAGATCGAGGCCCAAATAAGGCCTGACAAGCTATAAACTTATATCAAGAATGATGAGAGAATCAAGAACTACTTGGAAGAGTGGCTGATTTCTACGACTCCATTACAAAAGAACTTGGAAATCATACCCCTACAAAAGACTTCGAGCCCAACTTACGTTCATTCTTTAAAGACTTAAAGTGAGAGGCATGATGAGGCGCTGAAGAACCGGGAATAAAAACAAAAATTAGTTATTGAAAAAAAAGAGCTCCTGCTAAGGAAATGGGAGATTGTGAGGCAGAAAAGGTAAAAAATGATTTAAAAATTGGAGGGCATGAAGAATCGCAAGATTTATGCTGAATTCTGGCTCCGCAAAATTTTATTGCATCTTGCCTACAAAAAATTTGAAACAAAAATGAGAGAAAAAATGAAAGAGAAAATCATGAAGACAAAGTTGTTATTCATGATCAGGAGGATGTATTGGATTTACAAAATTAAGAAAAAGTTATAGGAACAGAAATTTAAGAAAAATTATTACTAACTTCAAGTCAGAAAAGTCCTCGTGGCTACAGCGCCTGTATTGACTTTCATACAGCGAGAGCCCTCCAGTCAGGTCATGTACAATTTTTTGAAACGTGCGCTATTCAACAAGAATTTTGAATTTAAGTTCAAGACGATTTACACGGCCATTAATTTCATTCAAACGGCTTTGAAGGGGAGGGAATTAAGCGTTGAAACCAAACGAAAGTTCATTGCGAACTACATTTGGCCTGAGTAACTAGACTGCGTGAGCGCGATCTTCAGGATCTTAGCTAAGAAATCCAAAGTTGCCTAGAATGTGATCAACTTGTTGAAGGAAATTCCAGCGGAAGTAAAAATGAAGGTAATCAGCCTGTTCCTCGTGAGACAAAACTTACAGCACTGCATCAGGTTTTTTCACTGGATTATCACAAAGAGAGCCAATCAAATTTCATCAGATACCGTAAGCTACCTTGTTTTATTTGTTATAGATCGATGTGTTTAAGCTGAACATCCAACTCCGCCTGGTCTAACTTTACGAGATTGACAAAATACTTTTTACTGAAGTAGAAATCCCTTATTACGGTATTGGCAGCCTTGTTTCTAGATACTTCGGAAAAGACTATGGGCTTGCAGATGATTAGGAGTTGATCGAGAAGTACGGATGGAACAGCCTTACTAGGCTACAAATAATTCTTTTTCCAATACGGAAAGCTGCTGGAAAATCTGAGTTTATCAAAATGAAAGTAGATGACGTACAGTACAGCTTCCTCGTAGGCCATAAAATGCCATCATTCACTTACCTGCCATCATCAATGGAGATTTTCCAAAGACTTATCCTAAGGGCGGCTTTTGCAAAGGGAGTGTGGGAGTTCAAACTAAAAAAATCACATTACTGATGCCAATTTTAATTTATTTTAAACTTCACAAATAGGGGTTTTGGGGTTTTGGGG
>Ga0102912_1000166_pt1 | contig 10448 bp, 2 predicted proteins | sample Colrivmeta1560A3_FD_78499 | JGI IMG/M metagenome (GOLD analysis project Ga0102912, IMG submission 78499) | Estuarine microbial communities from the Columbia River estuary - metaG 1560A-3 | ecosystem: Environmental > Aquatic > Marine > Intertidal zone > Estuary | place: USA: Columbia River Estuary...
TGTTTTAACAATTATAATTTTTTAAAATATGAATTGAAGGCACGAAAGCAAGACAAATATCAAGTAGCACAAATAAATGGCTATCATAACATTGTAGAATTATAATTAGAGAAAATTTACAAATATCATTTCAAATCAACGAGATCATATCAAATTATAAATTAATAGTATATAAAAAATGAATAAATACGAATTAATTTACATAAATTAAATATGACTAAAAATCGAACGATAATTCAAGATTCTTTTAATTGGACTACAGGTGTCTATTAATGAAAAATTTTCATGTTTATAAAAGATATTGAATTTCAAAAATAATAACATTAAAATTTTCATTAGCCATTATATTTATTTACGTGTTGAATATATATATATATATTTAATTATATTTTGTAAATGAAATTTATTTTGACAACAGAGCATTTAATGGTATTAATATTTATAGGTTATTAAATAAATTGTAGCCTTTTTTTTAAATTAGCGGAATTTGTTTTTCACAGCTTATTATTGATAAAATAATGTATAATTATAGTCGCTATGCTAGAGATATATATCTCTAATCTAAACGAGATTTAGAAAGATTAGGGGACTAAAATATATAAAATATTAATAATATTGAGGATATTAATGAAAATAGCTTAATTTTGGATGAAAAAATAACATTTAAAAATTTGTATAAGTAATTCTAAAATTCTATTTAACGTAAATAATAAAAGAATTTAGGAATATAAATATACTTGTCATGGATAAATCTTTCAAAATTTACCTTATTTATTAATTGCAATGGTTAGTATATTTCTATAAATTCAATCATATTATTCTTATAATGATATAAGTGTCCTCTTTCGATTATCAATCCTGGTTTTTCATCAAAGTGCTTAACTGTAATAATGGTAGGTTCTATTGGAACTTTTATATTCGATTAAATTAATTTGATTAATGGATACAGAAATATGGGAGGGTATAGTGATATTCTAAATTATTTTAATGTGTTTTTAAATTCTAAATTTAAGTAATGATGGAAAATCAAAAGATTTTAGATCTGGATTAATTTTATCGATTACGGTTTTAGCAAGTTCATTTGTTTGGGTTGTGTTATCATCAAGATATATAAAGGGAAAATATAATTAGGTGAGTACGAGGAATTAGTAAATTATTATAAATCAAAATATAAAAATTGATTAGAATTCTAAAGATTTTAAATAAATTGATAAGTGAAAATAAAAAGATATTTTTATTATTTATTTTAATATATATATATGTATTTTTATATTAAATAGTAATATCTCATTTATTATCACATTTTCAATGATATTCATAAATATAATGATTTCCCGGTTAAACTATTTCAATGTTTATCATAAAAAAATGGATAATTTTAAAAAATTGACAAACATGATAAATTATATAATTTTAGCTTATTGTAAAGTGTCGTTTTTAGAATGCTTAAATTTATACTAGAAAAATCAAATTTATATAATTATTATAACTAAAAATAAAAATATAGCATAATATTATATAGTTTAATGATAATATTTATTTTATTGTTTGGAAAATGAATTTATTAATTTTAAAGATATAAATATGATTATTTTGGTTAAATTAAATCAAATGAATTCATTTTGAAATATTTAATTTGCCATTTGCTCTGTATAATTATCTAATTTATTGCAAGCCTGAGTCAAAATTTATTCTGATATGTTACTCACTAATTAGTTAATTGTCTCTATATTTTTTAAGGCATATTACCCTTTTCTTTTAATATAATTGATTCTTTTTTTTCTGTCATCTAGAACTTTCATGATGAATCCGCTACTTACCTCGACAGACCTTATTCTATCATCAGGATTTTTAAAAAAATTCAGATCCTTCTCCATTTAAATCAATGGTATATATTTATCATCTTCAGGTTATATCTTTTTGAAATCTATTTGGGTTTTGGAAAATTTATCATCAATCTCTTCTTGAGTGTAGGCAAAATCTTTGATGGCCTCTATAAAATCATTAATAGTTTGCTAATTTCTTTATTTTAAAAATAGTATAAATTATACTAATTATATACCTATATTGATCATCAGAATTTTACTTCTACTATTCCAACTTATTAAGCAAAGTAACCGCATCAAATAATATATCATCTATCAATAATTCAGTAAGCTATTCCGAATATAATTTAATTAGTTTATGGCTTGATTTCGCTATGAAATGTCCAGTTAATTTTAATTTTTATACTTTTTTTTAAGATTTATTCATTATTTCTTTAAAAATTATTTAAAACAAAAATATTTATAAAATAGCCTTATATACCAATTATTGGCTCAATTTTTTATTGCATATTATCCATTTTTTTATCGAAATCCCATTCTTTTATAGCTTTATCATAGATTTCATGACTAGAGTTTAAGATGATATCATTTTTTTTATTCTATCTATTATTTTCTATATTTTATTGAGCCTTATTTTATTTAATTGGCTTCTAATAAAATATAAATAAATAAATAAATAAATAAATTAATTAAATACTTAATCTAATTAATATTATTCCGGAGTAATATTACTATTTTTTTATCTGTTTTCTTAAAATTCAAGTACATCTAAAGTTACCTTCCATACATCCCCATCCAAAGCATACTATTAATCATTCATATTTTCATTCATCTGTGAATCTTCCTAATTTGTGAATTGGCTTTTACCCTTAATCTTATTATATTTCTTTTGTTTTTCTATTGATTTTGATTTCGATAATGATTAATTTTTTTGTTTTCCTGTATCCTTTTTGACATCGTTTATTATTTCATTTACTGCTTTCGACGCCTATTAATCATTTTATAACTTTGATATTTTCTTATTATATTCATCCATATCATTGTTTTTCTTCCTTTTTTCATCCATCAACTTTTTCTCATAATCCTTAACTAAATTTTATTGTTTCAGTATATTTTACTTGACACCTATAGAGTTGCTTGGATTCTTATATTTTATTTATTTTGATTTTATTTTGATTTTATTTATTAAAAATAATTAATAAATAACTATTCCATACATTTTATTAATTATAAATATTATCTTCATTTAGATCCTTTTTGTTCTATCATATTGATTTTTGTTTAATTTTATTTTAAAATATATGCTTTAAAATTACCATTTAATCTTTTTTGTTTTTTTTATATTTTTCCTATTTATCAGCAGTTTTTATTCTTTCAAATCCCATTGATTACATTTATCTGCTCTTGATTTTAATTTCGATTTTGATTTTAAATTTATAATCTCAATTTATATTTAGAATTTATATATATATAAATGATGTCATAATGTAACATATAAAAAATAATATATATTCTAATTTATATTATGTTTCTCATATTTTATTGTTATGATGAGAATTAAGATGTATTATCAATTTTTGAAAGCATTTTTTAAATATCGATTTGCTTAATTGTCTCGTTTATTTCAATTAAAAAGATAAATGAATATAAAAATAGATATCCAATTAAAGAAAGATCTCCAATTATTACCATATTTTCAATGATATCTCTAAATATAATGATTACTGGTTAATTTGTTTTCATGTTTATTAAATAAGAATAGGATGATAAACGAAGATAGACAAATATAGTTTATAATTTTGGCTTATTGTGTTTTTCATTTAGTATCATATTTAGAATGCTTAAATTGTACTTTGTATTCAATGTTTAATAATTAAGTGATAAATTATAATTAATATTGAAAAGTCAAAAATAAATAATTATCGGTATATTTTTTTTTGCATCAATCGAAACATCGGTAGTTTTTATATGTTAATGGGTTAACGATCCAGGGATCAATGATATTTATTTTATTTTATTATATTTTATACTGTAAACAATAATTATGTGCTTAGGTTCATAACTAATCTATAGGAAAATATAATATAATTTACTCAGAGAGTTCTTTGTTATAATCATATCCCTTGAATTGAAATAAATAAATATTTTAATACGTTTAGAATATAAAAAAGAAAACGAAATTTTTTGTAGAAGTTTAATTGTAGATCAACTATTTAACATTATAGTTTTTATTTCCTACTCTTATTTTTCAGTATATAGACCAATAAAGTAAGTCGGAAAATCTACATAAAAACTACATACACGTGAGAATTTATTAGGATATGATGATTTTATTATGGTTTTATTATTATTAATATTATAATGATTATTATTATAATTATTATTATTATATATTATATAATTTATTTAGATCAAGTAAAACCAAGATATATTTATTTAATATACGAAATACCTAGATCTTAATTCTTAATTAGTATAATAATATTAAACAGATCATCGTATTTAATGCAATTAATTTTACACAACAATTTATAATTTCTATTTAAATGTGATGAGATAAAAAATGAAATAAGGAGGATTGGATGATGAGTTCATCATAGAGTCATTTAACAAATACAAATTCTTAGAAAAAGATTTATAGATTTAGAACAAACAAAAATATCAAGATTGTTAAATAAATGGTTATTATTATATTGTGGAATAATAATTGGAGGACATTTATTAATACCATTTCAAGTTAACAAAATCATATCAAATCATAGAATAATAATTCATAAAAAATGAATAAATACAAAATAACTTACACTCCTTAGGTATGACTAAAAATAGAGCTACAATAAATGATTGTTCTGATTTAGAGAAGGTTTATAACTATTGAGATTTTCGTTTTATAACAATCAATTATCTGAAATAAATTTAGTTATTTATTATTTTGGAATAATTTTTGAGTTTATGGGGTGTAATTTAGGATTTATGAGATTATTTCTTTTATTTACCCCATAAAAATAATACATTCATCAAAATAATAAATTGATATAGGTAAGAGTAAATTCATTTTTTGTCTTTGTATGTATTTAAATTTCAAAAAAAAATTAATAATTTTAATCAAGTTCAAAATTTAATTTCTTTTTTTATAATAACAAATTTTATTGTATCAAAATTGTTCTAATTTTCAACTCTATGGTTGTGTGGATTATTTTTCATTTTATTTTATTTTATTTGCTTTCATTTTTATTTTTAAAATAATCCACCCTTAATCTAATATTTTTTTTTTAATCGATCATTTTAGTTTAATTACATTTAATCTTTTTGGGTTTTTTTTTCCTATTTATCAGGAGTTTTGATTCTTCCTGATTCTAATCGATTACATTAGTCTGTGCTTGATTTCAATTTTTTAAATTAATTATTCAAATTTATTTTAAATTTAAATTAAAATAAAAATTATATATATAAATATTTATATAGCTTATAAGTAGATAGAGTGAAAAATATTATATAAAATTGTGAATTTTTTACACTTTTGTGATTTAAAAAAAAATGTAAAAATTAATTTTTATGGGGTTTTAATTCAATTTTATTCAAACTTCTTATGTGGCTGCTCCATCATCATGCTTTTTACCTCCTGTTGGTAATAATTATGGGTTGATGTTTGGTAAGACACCTCCATCAGCGATTGTGGTGTTGGCCATGAGTTTATTAAGTTCTTCATCATTTCTGATGGCAAGTAGGATATGTCTTGGATTGATTCTATTCTTCTTATTATCTTTGGCGGCATTACCAGCAAGTTCAAGAATCTAATTTTAATATAATTTATTATTATATTTTTTTTTTTATTACCTCAGCGGCAAGATATTCTAATAAAGCACTAAGATAAACTGGAGCACCAGCACCAACACGTTCAGTATATCTACCTTATTTCAAATATCTTGATACTCTTCCTACTGGGAATTAAAGACCAGCTTTTGATGATCTTGATACAGATTTATGGGCAGCAGCTTTACCACCTTTACCAGCTTTTCCTTTTCCTCCACTTGACATTCTTATTTATTAAAATGGTTTATTAATTAGGGTTTTTTTTTAAAATGTTTAATTTTATTATTAACTCAAAAGAAAATTAGAGCCTAAATATTATACACAAATTTCAAATTAATTCTTTTTATATAAAAATATCCAATCAAAATACAGATAAATATATAAAAAATTTTACACCCCAATAATTTACCAATCAAATTTCAAGAAACCTCAAACAAACCCTTTATTTTTTACTCAAACCCCATTATATTCAGAACAAAGACAAAAAAAAATGAGATGTTGAGAAAAATTTTTATATAACCCTCCACCGGGGTGAAAAATTCATTTTTTTTTTGAGCAATAATACGATTAGAAAAATTTTATGAAAAATCTCTTTAGAAAAACAATGAATTATTTTAGTTGTTTTAGGAATAGGTTTTAGGCAGGAACGGTTAAAAATAAGATTATCAACCAACCTAATTATTTTTCTACAATAAGTATTCTAAATTTTTTTTAAATTTAACACTATATTATTATGGTGTATGAATTCAAAAAAAAAAAATAATTAATTTTTTTTTTAATTTTTAATTTTTAGTTTTAAATTTTAATATAATAAAAAAAAAAAAAAAAATAATGTAAATGAATGATATATAAATTATAATGAATTGTATGATGATTTTTCATTAGATGATAATCTATTAGATCACGTTAAGGTATTTCTCACATTCTATTTAGTATGAATAACTTTATATAAATAAAAGAAATAAAATAATATTTTTTATACTTATCCTAGATTTTTATCAATTATTTTAGTTTAATCTTTTAGATAAGCTCAATTGATTTTTGTTCAAATATCAATATATAAAATTAGATAAATTCTTCTTAATTGGAAAAAATAAATCCATCCTCCATGTGATTAACTAGACTACAATTTCCATTGTTTTTTCTAGCTAATACGGGAATCTAATGAGCATAGGCTTCAATTATAGAACTAGATAATCCCTCCTCTATAGAAGAATTCAATAATAATTAAATTTAATTAGTTCTAAGTGTATAAATATATTAATCATGTGTTATGGGCTATAATAAACTATTAATTTAAATTAATAAAATATTTTACTGAATTCTTTTGCCTCCTAGAAGTTCATTTATTTTTAGTACATTATTATTTACATTTTCATAATATAATGGTTCTAATATGGGTCCAATTATTATTAAATGATGATTTTAGTATAATTAAAATAAGTGACTGATTGAATTTAAAATATAATTAACATCTTTAATAGCCCTAAATGATGCAGGTAGTATTATTATTTAATCGTTTTAATTTAAATCTAATATTTATTTAAATTCAAATTTCTCACCATTATTATTTTAATTATAATTAAAACTCTATCTAATTATATGTATATCATTATTGTATCTATAATTGCAAACCTATAGTTCATTTTCTATTATTTATTTCATTTAATCATTCAATGAAATTATTGATGATGAATTTATTATACTATCTATCAAAATCTATTTTCATATATATATATTTATATATATATTTAAAATAGATATTTTTACCTACCTATTTTTTTTTATTATCCTTAATATAAACATTTGCATCAGTACCAGCAACAATTAATATATATGGAATTCGATATTAAGAATGATTAATCTAATTCAAAATTATACCAGTACGATATATATTAATACCGATTATTAGCTTTATTGAGAATGTATCACAAAATTACATTAGTTCCTTAATAATAAATATCAAATATATTTAATATATATTTATATATTTTGTTACATTAAATTCATTTAATATGGAATTATTATCTTGAACATCAAATTATTAAATACCTCTAATATAAACCTTATAATTATAATCCTAAAATATCTAACTAATTCTAAGACTGGTTGTATAGTTACCGGTACCCTATATCATCTATGAATATATTAATATATTTTATTTATTTTATTGATACGGTCTAAGTCTATTATAAGATATTTTACTATATATATTATAATATTTTAATAGTTCTTCAAATTCTTAAGATTTTAAATATTTAGCCTCAATGAATCTTTCATTGGATTAATAAAACTCCTATGAATGATTCAAACTTTCATAATTAAATTGATTCTATTATCCTGGATGACACATCAATTCAATAGTTTTATATTATTAATTTTATTATAAATGCTGTAATGATTTTTACATACATATTGTATTCATATTTATGCCCATAGTATTTAATCCAATAAAACTATTCGGACTGATTATATTATATTTATCATATATTTATTTAGATTCGTATGATTATTTTTGTACTTCACTGAAGAAATTCTATTATTCTTCTATTAAATGCTATTAAGGATATTCATCCACCATTCTTAACTTTTTTTTTAAAAAAAAAATATATATATATAAAAACCAAACTTATTTTAACCTTATAAATCCCATATTCATATGTCATAATAGGAGCCAATAATTCAGCTACTTATGGTATTAGATGAATATGTTAGTGCCCATCGATATGTGTAGGTAATTTCTTAAATATTTTTATAAACTTATTTATCTATGCCCTAATCTCCTATTATATATCTGATACATTTATTAATTTTTCCTTTAACGCAGCTCTAAAACCAAATTTACCCCTAAATTCATTTTAATATAACAACGTATTACTCTCCTAAATATTTATTGCATAACCCTCAGTCATATTTAAATGTAATCCCAATGCAAATCTTTAATGTTTAATTATTATCAAAATAAATAAAATAAATTAAAATAAATAAATAAATAAAAACCTGGATGATGATTCAATCTATTATAAATTTAAACCATTAATCAATACAGATGCTGAAGATATAATATTCCCTTCCAATAATTAAGTAATTATATCATCATTAAATGGATTCAATCCATAATCATCAGCATTTATTATAATATTCATTTAACAATTTTATTTTTTCAAAAATATATTTTTAATTAAATACGTTTTTTTTATATATATTAAATTTTAGAGGTTTAAAATAATATACATAAAATCATATACTTATTATATATTTATAATATACATATAATAATAAAATTATCTTTCCTTGCTCATTAGAAAGATAATTATTAGTCAAAATTTTGATAATCTCATTGAATATTTTGATTGCTTAGATTAGTTTTATTATATGCTCTTATCTGAACCCTTAAACTAATCGCATAAATTGATAATCTCTTATAACTAATTTTATCTTTACTCTTGTTTTATATATATATATATAAATAAGAAATACTTACAATTTTACTATAGAAATAGAGATTTTGGATTGTAAAAATTTTAAGGTATGGATTAAGTAATCGTTTAGTTTTTTTTTGATTTATTTATCATGGACATATCATAAGATGATGATACACTATCTCTTTGACTACTTCTATGTGTTGTGGATTATTTTACATGAAAAGAGCTAAAATTATTACATTCATTAAGATATTTATCAATTAGAACATTTGTATTTTTAGAATTCAATAACTTTGATTTAGTTTTAAAATTATTCATTCTTCTTTACTTTTCAATCTCTTTTTAAATATTATCAAGTTTAGAATAAGACATAACCTATTAATGATAAGCACTAGACCATAAATCTGTTGTCATTATTTTACCTATATTTGGATTATTTTTGTGCTAATTAGTAATAACCGGTGTTTTAATCTATAATTTAAAAAAAAATAATAATATAAATTAATTTATAATTTTACCTACTATAAATCACTGCTACCTATATTACCACCTTAATAAGCCAACAATGTTGAATTACGTTATTTTAAACTTTATAATATTGGTAATTCGTTAGAAGAATAATTATCAAATATAATATTCATTTTATAATTTTTTATTTTTTAATTTTAATCATTTCTTATATATATAATACACACCCAAATAAAATATTTTATTAATTAATATTCCTATTTATTATCAATAATTTTATATAGATTTTTAATTTATTTAATATCCTCTTAATGGTCCTTACTTTATATTATTAATTGCCAGATTTTTACGAAAATATATTACCCTAGAAAGAGTTCAATCTTCATCCTTAAACAATGTTGATAAAATTTTATTTTTAAAAATTAATTTTTTTTTTTAATCTCAATAAATTTAATCCATCAATTTCATATTACTATTATAATCTATATTTTAATATAAATTTTGGGTTTCTATAATCACATCGCCATTTAAATCATTCGACATTTAAAATAATTTCTACCTTGTCATGCTAACCCTTAAGTAACATTTATCCTTAAAAATCCAATATTCCTCGTTTTTTTGCAGATCTCAATGTTCCCACTATAGCCTAATTTTTACAGAATAAAATACAAAATAAATAACAATACCTCATAGTATTATTATGTTTTTTCATCATCAAAGAGTACTCCAAAAGTAACAACATATTTACCTTAAGAATTTTTTTTACCCAATCTAGCAATATCCTTTTTTATTTCTTCTATTTCTTCGTCAATTTTCTATTGCATTAAAATAAAAATATAATATAATTAATATTAATACATAAATATAATAAATTGGGCAAAAAAAAAAAAAAAAAAAATTATTTTAAAAATAAAAA
>Ga0102912_1000171_pt1 | contig 10369 bp, 3 predicted proteins | sample Colrivmeta1560A3_FD_78499 | JGI IMG/M metagenome (GOLD analysis project Ga0102912, IMG submission 78499) | Estuarine microbial communities from the Columbia River estuary - metaG 1560A-3 | ecosystem: Environmental > Aquatic > Marine > Intertidal zone > Estuary | place: USA: Columbia River Estuary...
GTTCAAGGACTAAAATCAAAAAAAATTTAATAAAAATCAAAGCTTACTGCGTTATGGATTATATGAACTTTGATTTGTATATTATCGAAATTAATTTATTGATTAATATTGAGATTTTATTGGGTTTAAAGTATTTACATGAAAATCGTATTATACATAGAGATATAAAAAGTATCTATTAAATTTTTTAAATATATTATGTAGGCTCTAACATACTTGTTAGTTTAAATGGTGATGTTAAAATAGCTGATTTTGGTTTAGCAAAATATATTCCTCACAATCAATTAAATGCAAAAACTTAGAATGTAGTGACTCTAACTTATAGAGCGCCTGAAGTCATATTTACAAAAGGAAATTATGATTATAAAATTGACATTTGGAGTTTAGGGTACATATTTATAGAAAATAAATATGATAGATGTATAGCAGTTGAATTATTATAGAATAAACCGCTATTTGATGCTAGGAATGAAAGTGAATATGTAAAATAAATATTCTAGCTCTGCGGCACACCTGATGAAAATTCATGGCCAGAAATAATAAAATAATATTTATTTAAGCAATACAACCCCGAAAATTCTTATCAGAGATAATTATTTTCATCAATTCGATTAAAATGTCCAAAGTAAAACATTATAAATAAATTAAAAAACAATAATACTCTAGCGCTGATGATGATTTAATAGATCTTATCAACAAAACACTGGTCCTAAATCCAGCATAAAGAATTGACGTAAATCAAGCATTGAATCATGATTTTTTTAAAAACTCAGATGGCTCACAGGATAAATTAGAGTACATTATAAATATTTATAACTAAATTTATTTATACTCATATATATAAGTTTAATAAATTTCTTTGATCTATAAATCAATCTTAAATAGGAAAACTCATTAGTTGAAATTTAAAAAAAAAAAATAATTAAAGAAGATATAAATGATATAGTTCTTTAACCTTTAAAAAAAATAAAATTATGAATATTTATATCAATATCTTAAAAATAAAAATACATAAGCTAATTTAATATTATAAATTATGAGTAAAATATTAGATATTAAGGCAAGAGAGATTTTAGATTCTAGAGGAAACCCTACGATTGAAGTAGATTTGAGAAGTGATAAAGGATTATTTAGAGCTTCAGTTCCATCAGGTGCAAGTACCGGAAAATATGAAGCATTAGAATTACGAGATAATGATAAGAAAAGATATTTTGGTAAAGGAGTTCTTTAGGCTATACATAATATTGAATAAGTTTTTTTATGATTTAATTTATAATATTCTATAGATAATTAAACCAGAGTTGATAGGAAAGTCTGTTTTGGATTAGAGAGCCATTGATAAATTTATAGTTGAATAGCTAGATGGAACTTAAAATGAATGGGGTTGGTGTAAGGAAAAGCTTGGAGCTAATGCAATATTAGGTGTAAGTTTGGCACTCGCTAGAGCAGGTGCAGCAGAGGTTTAATATTTTAATTGATTAAAAATTTATATTAAATTGTAAAGTTGAATGAGCCACTATATCAATATATTGCGAGATTGGCAGATAAGCAGCTAGATAGATATAGATTACCACTCCCAGCGTTTAATGTAATAAATGGTGGAACTCATGCTGGAAATAAATTGGCGATGTAGGTTTCAAATATACTATTTAAATTTTTTATTATAAGGAATTTATGATATTTCCAACAGGTGCAAATACATTCAGGGAGGCATTATAGATCGGTGCTGAAGTTTATCATTCATTAAAAAGTGTTATCAAAGCAAAATATGGATTGGATGCTACAAATGTAGGTGATGAAGGAGGATTCGCTCCAAATATATAAGATAATAGAGAGGGATTATTATTATTGATGGAGGCAATTTAAAAATCAGGACATCAATCCAAGGTGACTATTGGAATGGATGTTGCAGCATCCGAATTTAGAACCTAAGATCAAAAATACGATCTAAACTTTAAAACTATCAATAACGATAATTCATAGGTAATCTCTTCTGAACAATTAACAGATCTCTATGTTGCTTTCACCAAAGAGTTTCCAATCGTTTCCATCGAAGATCCCTTTGATGAAGACGACTGGGAAGGATATTCAAACCTAACATCCAAATTGGGAAAGGAAATCCAAATCGTAGGCGATGATTTATTAGTGACCAATCCTAAACGAAGTAATAATAGATAAATATATAAATATTTTAATAAAAGTATAAAAATCTATAGATCAGAAGGCTTGCACAGCCTTGCTTTTGAAATTAAATCAAATTGGATCACTTACTGAAGCTATAGACGCTTGCAAACTAGCTTAAAAAAATGGTTTAGGAGTAATGGTCAGCCATCGAAGTGGTGAGACAGAAGATAGTTTTATAGCAGATTTAGTAATATTCATTAATTTTACATATGATAGGTTGTGGGTTTGGGAGCTGGATAGATAAAAACCGGGGCACCATGTAGATCAGAAAGACTGGCTAAATACAACCAGTTATTAAGAATCGAAGAGGAACTTGGTCCTAAAGGTGTATTTACAGGTGATAAATTCAAATATCCTGATTTTTGAATAAAAAAATAAAATTTATATATATCGTAAAAAATATTAAATATATGGGATATTAAATTTATTATTATTATTATTATTAAAATTAATATTAAAATTAAAATTAAAATTAGACAGAATGATCATTTTTCTTTTATATCTCTTTACCATAATTACTTTTTTTTTTTACCATCATATTTAAATTAATCGTTATTATATAATATATAATAATTTTAATCTAAAATTAAATAGTTTAATTGATACCAAGATTATTAAAAATTTATAATTTCCAAAAAAATAAATTATAAATCTTCATATTTTATTTTTAATATAGAATATAATATATATTTAAAATAATAGAATTAATGAGTTAGGAACCTGGTACATTTTAGTAATTTTTATTTTCGTTTTTATAAACCTAGGGCAAGATAAAATTCAAATAAAATTTGAATTTTTGTAGGAATTCGATCGTTATATATCTTTTGAAAAAGTCGCTAAATATTTTATCGAAGCAATTAAAGGAAGTATTTATTTGTCTTTTAAATAATAATTAGTGGATGAAATAGAATTTGATTTCAATGGGATCATTTTAAATTTAATAGAACAAAAAAATTTATTGGAACTTGGAATAGTCGATTATAGCCTAATTAAAGTCAATATAAGCAAATTCAATCAAAAATTATCAAAACTAATGTAAGATTTCTCAGAAATATCATAAATTTAATTAAAGACTCGCTAACTTGAAGATGTACAAAACTAAAATCAAAAATTAAAAATCAATTAGAAGAAGAAAAATAAATAAAAATCAGAATTTAATTAATAGGTATAATTAGAACTATAAGTGGAATAAGAATAAAGTTTTCAACATGGATTGTAAAAAGATAAATAATAACAAAAAATATCTTAATTAAATGAAAAGTAAAAGCTAAATTACGAAGAGATTTAAAGATAATATAGTTAGGAAAACCAACAGTAAGAATAATAACAAGAAAATTCACAAGCCAATTAGAAAATTTCAAAGAAAAAGTATAAATAATAAATTGAATAATTAGAGAAATAAAGGTAATAAATTTACCAAGAAATAAAATCTTGTATACAAAATAGAGATAATCCCAAAATAGAAGAATTAAATAAATAAGATTCAGCGATCAAGCTGTAAATTTAAGAATTAAAAAGATCAAGTAAATTAAAAATAGATGGCGAAAATTATAATACTCCTACAGAGTTCATAGAAAATTAAAATATAAATGTAAATTCTGATAAATCTTTAATTAAGACTAAAATAGAATCGGCTGTTCTTTAAAGTGAAGATTAGTTTTTTGATTAATGAATTTTTAATTCATATAATAATAAAATAAATAATAATCATTAGGTCAAAAATTATAAAATCAAATATAAAATAAAGATAAAAAAAATTAATCTTGATAAAATTTTCCGATATAACAAATGCAATCAAATTTTGGAATATGAAATTTCTTAATATTTACATTGGATGGTTCAGAAAAACAAATTTTTTTGTTAATTTATTGGGAACAGTATAAAAAACTCTTGAATCAATTAAACATTTAATTGTTCATCCATAGTTATTCAAATATAATAACTATGTAACAACATAGTAAAATTGATGTAAAATTTTGTATACACGTAAAGATATTTCATAATGAACTAAAAAAAATATGATGTTTTTCAATTTAAATATTTGATATAAAAAATCCTAATTTTATAATTGATTAATTGAAAATAATAAAATTTTGTTAAACTTTATATTATATAAATTATAAAGTTGAAATCTAATTCTGGGGAATGAAAGCTTTAGTAAAGTTTATTAAAAATTAATTATAGTTTAGGAAATCGGATCTAATATATATTATGATTTTGAAGATGAATAAAAATGTAATTGGAAGGTATTGATAAATAATTTATTGAAGCCATAATGTAATTAACGATCGAATTGTAAATAATAAATAATCTTATGATAAAAAATAAAAATAGTTTAAGCCGTGAAATTACAAAAACAAAAAAGTGTTGAAAAATAAATTGTAAAAATTGGTATTTAAAACTTATTTACTCGGCTGAAGGATAAATAGGAGTAAGTGAACTATTCTGTTTTAGACAAGCAATAAATAAAAAATAATCTGAAACAAAATTCGATTAGATCATAGAGGAACAAATCATTAGATTGGAATACATGTATCAAAAAATTTGAAGGGGATTTGATTAATAATTTTAATGATATTAAATTAAATACTGTCTAGAATAATTAGAGCGATGATAAAAAAAAATTTGTGTATGAATTATTTTATTTTATGATTGCTGAGTTTTCGAAGGAAATCTTGTGAAGGTATACAATTTGGATTTGAGAATCAATAAATTAAGCGCAATCAGACAATTGTTTGGGAGGTAGCTTAACATAAATAAAAAAGAATGGCTTTTTTATTGCTTGAGAGTCTCACTAAACCATGTAAGATTTTATGAATTTATTTATGGGATAAAAACAAAAAAGAGTAGAGAAAGAATTAAATTTAGAATAAAAGAATGACTATGATAATGAGTAAGGCAGCATATAAGAAAGTGGTGCAAAATTAATAGTTGTAAAGGTTTGAGGTTGAATCGCCTATCAAGGCAGAACGAATTAACTCTATTGAAGATGAATAGCTAACTAATGAACAGAAGAAACAAACCTAAGTAACAAATGAATCCATGGTTACCAATCAATTAATTCCAATTAAAATTCAAAATTAAAAATGGAGACGAATAATAAATTAATAGCCTAACCTAGATATATATAGTAATTATAGTAATTTTAAAAATTAACAATATTAAATTAGAGTAAACCTTTAATTTAAGCAATAAATATTCATTAAATAATATCAAGCCATTATTAAACAGAAGAAAATTTTAAACTATCTTGTAATTATATTTTTCTATTTATAAGGTGACTCAAAAGAACAGATTCTATTAGTAATTTAGAGCCAAAATCAATTGAACTAAATTATAAGGAAAAATTTAATCAATCTCAAATAAATTCTTCAACTAAACATAATGATATGCCTAATTTGATAAAATATAATTCCGTTAGACATTTATGGAAGTTTGATATATATACCTAAAATAAAGCTAAAATTTCATATAAATTTAGAAAATCTTCAGTTATGAATTGATTTTAAATTATTATTTTAATAATTTTAAAAAACTTAAAAAAAAAACACGCAACAACAAATTTTCATTTCTTACTCCTTGTTTATCTCAATTTCATTTAATCATCTCCATAATTTTCATCTAAAAATGTGTCCATAATCTCTTAGTCCATAGTTTCAATTATCTCTTCTTTAGGTTGTAGAATTTCTAAAGTACCATCCTCACTGTATAATAAAAAACTATCATGCTATTTTATATAATTGATGTGCCGTATCTAATCAGATGATTATGCACATAATAAATTTGATTATTTTTAATTCATATCGAACTATTGAATTTGATTTAAATTTTACTTGTTACCGATAAAATAATTTAGATCATTCTAATATGATAATACACCCACCAAATATTACTCAGCAAATTCATCCTATTTTATTTGAATATGTATATATATATATATTACGTGATTGATGGATTTAACGGATTTTAGTTTTTCGCCTTTGGTTTGATTGATTACATCGATAGTTTATGTGGTTGAGATGGAATAACAGGTATCTTAATCAATATAATTACAATATTCCAGGGGTTCTTCAAATCGAATCACTGATTATATTTAAAGAATATATTAAAATTATGTATTTATTTTTGATTTACTATTATTGAGAGATTCTTCTTCGTTTGATTATGTGAGATCGTATATGACTAATATGCCATCTAAGCTACACGCTAATAATTCAGTGGGAACCCTTGGATTAAATTATACACTAGTAACTTCATCATTTTGGGATTCTTCAAATGATGATCTTAGTTTCATTGTTCGGATATCATAAAATCTAATTATACCCTCAGATCCTGCTGCTATGATATATTGAGAGGAAGCTATAGAATAAAATTCAGTCTAATCTATATCTATGATTTGTTTATTTTATTAGTGATAATAAGGTAATAATAATAATATTTAATAATGATATTAAAAACTTTTCAATTATGCTATTGGAAGTCCACTATTTGAATCGTATAATTTGATCGATGCGTCGTTTGAGCATGTGGCCATAATTTTATCTTAAATTTAACACACTCCATTAATTTTCTTAGAATGTGCTTGATTTACAGACCATATCTATTGAAGTGTCTCCAATGATAAATTTGTTATTTAATAATCGGATAGTCCCATAAATACTTAATTCTTTTTGTCATCCAAACTCAAGCAAATAGGAAACGACTATAAATATATTATGAATATTTTATAAATATAATAGAACTTTAGTTGTAGGATTAATCTATACTGATTTAATTTGTTCATATCTATATCGCTAATTCATAAGGCAATAAAATTAAAAAAAATATTTTGAGTTAGAAATATTTTTAATTAAAATTTTCCTTAAATAAAAATATAATATTTGATTAATTATAATTTTTTTTTTATTAATGGCGCTAGAGGAAACAAAAGATTAAGTTAATCTGTTATTGGAAACGAAAATAAATATTTCAATTCAATGCTAGAAATCTAAAGAATAATGTAGAATGTATTTTTAATATATAATAAAATCTCAAAAACTACCACAACTAAAGATGCAATAATTCTATCTCAAAATATTAATGCCCGAAATGCCAGACACCCTACTGTTCTTTAAATTGTTACAAAGTATTATAAATCGATAAACCATAAACTCATAATAAATAGAATCACTCCAAAAATTGCGTGGAAGCTTTTTTTAATGAAGTTGAAAATGATAAGCTAAGAGGTAGAAAGGCAGATTTTGATACATAAAAAGAAACAAGAAAAATGCTCAATAAAATATACCGTGAAGTATCAAATAAATATTTATAATATACATAATAGTTTGAAGATGATCCAATTGAAGTGTTTAATGAAGACTAATAAATATCCAGAATATAAAAATTATTATAATAAGAGGATTTAGAAGTTCTGTAGTTAAATCTTTAAGAATAAGAAGAATTTGCTAACTTCATTAATGATAATTAAATATCAAATCATATTCAACCATGGTTGCCTTGGTGGATGATTGATGATGTAAGGATAAATATTATAGATATATGTTTTTATTTTTGAAGGGAATTTTTTCGCTTTACATAGATGAAGTTGAAATATAGGATGAGAATATAAATGGATAAGAGGAATAAAAATAAGATTAAAATATTACTTAGGAGATAGCATAAATTATAGATTATAGATGTGAATTGAAATAAAAAATCAATACTCTCATATCATTTAGCAAACTAACTAAACAGTCTCATCCACATCCTGATCTATAAAATCATCTGGTTAATATTATCATGAGTGTAGCTATAATAGGTAGAGCTTTTAACGGAGAATTGGATCAGCTGGTTCTTGAATTTTATTCAGCTTTTTGTTAAATATGTCATGTATTGAAGAATAAAAATTTTATTTTTTTTGAATTTATAAAAGTGTTTTAAACAGAAAAAAATAATATTTTAGACAGTTTAAAACTCATATAACTCTTTAATGGAAGCAACAAATATGTTAGATAAATAGCTTTACTAAAGTTTCAATTAAATTGCTATAGAAGATTTTATTAAGATATTTTCAAATAAATTTTATGTTATCGAAATTTTATTTAGAATATATGATATAATGCAATAAGCTGGTATGTTTAAAATTTATAATTACAAAAAAAAAATCAAGAAAATATAATGCTCAAAAAATTAAAAGACGCAGATGATGATCAAATCTAGCCTATTAAAAACGATATCAAACAGATAAGCCTAAATAAAAATAAAATTATATACTTTGCATCTTTTACAATGTCAAAAGATTCTAAATTTTTTCAAAATCTCTAAAAAGAAGTTTTTAATACATTATTTTCCAAAATATTATATAAATCAAGTTGTAAGAAATTAGAAGAAATCTATAAGATTTTGAAGAATAAAATAACTAAATTAAAAATATCTTAGAATCAAGTCAATTCATCATCTGAATTTTAAAAATTAAACATTTTATTTATATTTTATTTTAGCATTAAAAAAATAATTAACTTTCAAAAATGATATAAATATATCACTAAACCTGAAATAATTTTATCATCTATATGAAAATAACCATTATATAGATATCATTTTATTTTTAATTGATCATATAGTCTGAGCTAAACCCAAAACAAATCAAACAAATACTGATAGTGATTTGGACAAGATGTAAAGGATTAAAAATCTTTATATATAAAAGTCGAATAATTAATAAAGGTCTAATTAAAACAGACTAATTTTTAGATATTAGCACTAATTTGTACTGTAGAAAATAAAAAGTATTCATATTTTGGCCAATTCCTTCGGATAGAATATTGATCTAATTTTTGTTGAAAAATACATTTCTCAGCATTAATAACATATAGAAATTATATATTTTATGCAATTTTTCTAGAAAAGTTAATTAATTTAAAAATTTATTATACTATTTATAGATTTTATACTATAATAAATATCATTCTTATAAAATAATCAAATTTATAATAAAACCAGTAAATGAATAAAATATATAAATAATTTTCATATTTAATTTAATTTAAAACATAAAATATGATTTAAAATATAAAATTTAATTTAAAAATGAAACAATGGATTATGTTTGTTCTAATAGTTATGTTTTACAGTGTAGTATAAGGGCAATAATGCAATCAAAGATAATATTATAATTATTCTTAGGGATAATGTGACTATTGTGTGTAAAATTGTTTTATTTGTTCTGGAGGTGCAAATAGTGATTGTTCTAATATGATTTTGGATGAAGTAGATTTTATGACCGAGTAGTATCTTGTATAATTTCAAAATCTTAAGACTTTGAGCCTTAATTTTTAGTAAACTTTTTTTAAATATTTTTATTTTTATTATAAAAAAAAAGAAATTAAAATAATAATAACTTAAGTTATTTTTTATCCCTGAATTCATTGAAAAATCTATAGAATTTAAATATAGATTTAAGTTCGAATAATATTTCAGAATTCTCCGAATTAGCTGTAATTAGTAACTTAACTAAATTAACAGGACTAGGACTAGATTTAAGTTTTAATCAATTATCCGATTTATCAGATCTGTCATTTCTAGAATAATTAATTAATATAATTAATCTATCGATTTAACTTAACTCAAACTAGATAAAGTCGATTGAAGGATTTGAGTACCTAAAATACTTAACTCAAATAATTAATCTTAATTTAGGTATCAACTAGAATTAAATTGTATCAATATAATAGCTTGATTCATTATCATATTTATAAAACGTAATAAACGTCAACATATATATTAATTAAAACTAAATTAACTCAATTAGTGGGTTATAATAATTATTTAACCTACAAAATCTCAGAAATCTAAATTTAGACTTAAGGTATTAATTTTTTATATGATAATATTATAAATAAATAGCTATAATCATATTTCAAGCATTGAATTATTAAATTAATTTAATTCACCCTCTTTGACAAATCTATATATCAATTTAGAGTATTATTATTGTTATTATTATTATTATTATTTTAACACTCTTTAGGTATAATAATATACAACATTTTAAAATCAATCGCCATCACAAAAAACACATCAATATATATATAGATTTAAAGTAAATAATTTAACATTAATTTATATTTATAAGCAATAATCCTTACAACGGAGTGTATATGTATTCTGGATGAAAAATAATTCAATATTAATAGATATATATATA
>Ga0102912_1000172_pt1 | contig 10325 bp, 5 predicted proteins | sample Colrivmeta1560A3_FD_78499 | JGI IMG/M metagenome (GOLD analysis project Ga0102912, IMG submission 78499) | Estuarine microbial communities from the Columbia River estuary - metaG 1560A-3 | ecosystem: Environmental > Aquatic > Marine > Intertidal zone > Estuary | place: USA: Columbia River Estuary...
ATTTATTAATCCTTTTAAATCTGTTTCCCACATAAATATATGATCAGAAGGTAGTTTATTATATGATTCAGTTATTTTTTTTGAGACATTTAATTCTATTATTTATTCATTAGTAATTTCAAATTCTTTTGTATTTCTTTGGTCAATATAATTCTGAACAATAATTCCATTTTGATTTTTAACAGGTGAGTCTTACTTAATATTAGATGCACTTTCACTATTTCTAGTTATTATTATGGCTTCATCTTAAGGTTTAATTTAATAATCTATAGGATTAATTAATATATCATGATAGTTTGATGAATTTGTGGAGTCAATAAAAATTGTACGTATTCCTATCATTAATGAACCATCCTACATATAAATCTATTATAGAACATCAGAAAATTGTTTTCCAATGTATTTTGAATCATCTAATTTGACACAATAAAATTCTTAAGATAATCCATTACAATATTCAATTATCCAATCGGGATATTATTTTTTGATATTTGAAGTTACTGAGGTTGACATTATTAGATTACAGATAAATGTAGAAAAACCTTAATTGAAGGCATTTGATGCAATAATACCCATTTTATATGATTATGTACTCATCACAACATCCCAATCAGCCCAAGAATGTAATAGGAATCTTAAATATTATAAAATTAATAATAATTTAATTATTACTCTGGATCAACCAAAGAAACATATATTTAGCTTGATGGATCATATTCATGAATAGATTTTGTAGCTAATAAGGCAAAAGTATCATCCTTTTGAGAATCTATTGAATATTAATTACTCAATATAAACACCTTATTACCTTTAAGTTTCGCCATAGAAAGAATCTATCATATATAAATTTATATATATATATATGAATTAAATAATTACTTAGTCTCGAAAAATGCTACCTACAATGAAATGTAGTGATTCTTCATATTTCGGACTTTACATGATTTAAAGTATATCCTAATTTGGTTCTTAATTTTGGATTATTACTACTTTCATCTCTTCCTTCATATCGTGATCAGGATGATAAAATTCTTTTAAAAATTTAGAGAGTGAATTTCCCATAATATTACCAATTAATATAATATGCCCCCCTTATTTACCTGTATATGGAATTCTGTATTCAGAACTAAACTTCATCAATTCATTTAATTCTGATGTTTATTTTGAGATTAATACAATTATACCAATGATAAAGATGGCAATTACAATTCTTGCAAAATTTGTCACAGGAAATATATCTCCGTATCCTACTGTACATATAGTGACTACCATAAAATAAAACGCACTATCAAAGGTTAAAGGAGAAGATTATTGGTTCTCATCTAATGGTGGAACATTTAATTAAAAACCAATATTCATGTCCTAAAATTAGTATATGATACCTGTACTAATGAATATTATAGCTAATATGGTTGATGAGATAATAATAATTTTTCTTTTGATTTCAGATTATTCAGAGAATGGTCCTTTTTATTAATCCGGACCAGAGGTTTAAAATAATCTATATAATCTTAGTATTCTAAAGACTCTTAAAATTCTAACTATACCCACAAATTTTTATAATTAAAAATTTTTAGTATCTTCACTCGCTATTGTTGCGAAGACTGGTATTATGGTAAAGAGATCTATAAGGTTTAATGAATTAAAGAAAAATTTTTTCTGTTTTTTTTTTTATATAAAATAATTGAAACTTTGTTTTTCGATTAATAAAATCCTATTGTATAATCAATTGAAAATAAGGCGGCGAATAATATTTCAAAAAAAGTAAATATCCATACGTTATCATCATCATCTTCATAATATGTACTTGTAACATAAACTATACATGCTCCAAGTGATAGGATACTTTAAAACATAGCACCAGCTATTCTTAAAATAATTCCAAATGTTAGTGTTTTTAGAATTATTACAAAATTATTCATTCTAATTTAAGCCTCTGATTTTCTTAATTCATCTTGATTTAATAATTACTTTTAGATTTATGCCTAAAATTATATAAAAAAAAATAACATATTTTCAATGATAATATATTATATTAAATATAACTTCTAAATTCTTGCGTCGAATATTTTTAATGGCAGATTTTTTTATCATATCTGCTTTTAATGATTACTCTTTCATCTTGTCGGTAGCTATTTAATCTTCATCTGTACATAATCATTAGAATATATTTTAATTTATATAAAGTATATTACAATTAATATATTCATCAAATGACATTTTAATAAAATAAATTTTTAGATATTTAATTGCATTCTATAAATTAAAAAAAAATAAAATACTAAGAAACATCATTCATTAAATAACAATAATAATCAAACTCATTTAGAATTATTTAAATCATCCAATATATTTTGCGGTAAATCCTTAAATTCTTCATCATCATTATCCTCGTTATCGGCTTATTATAATTCTTTTTATTATTTTGTTAATCTTTCGATATGCTATTCGCCGTAATAATATATTTCTTCTTATAGATCTGTTTATTATTGGAAAATTGATCCCTTTTTTTTTGAGAGTTTAAATCCAAATATTCTTGGAATATAATTTTAATTAGATTTTATAGGTTCTAATTCGGGAAAAGTAGCTAAAAAAATATGTGAAAAAGAGCATCCAAAGAATGAACCATCAACATCATTCATTTTTTTTTTGGGTGTATATACATCTTAGCATCTGGGACAATATATCTATAATATTTATTTTTTTATAATTTTTCAAAATATAAACTTTAACTCTAGATGTTCTTAATTCATAACTCATTCCTACAGGCAAAACATTCTATCTTTCGCATAATACTCTGGGACATACACCAAATCTACCCATTAGATATTTTGATTTCATAATAGTTAATCCTTATTATGTCAATATAAATCTTGCATGAATCAACCCATACAATTCTGAGGCCTCATTATATACCTCCATAAATCTTCAGTTATAAATATATATATAATATATATATATAATACTGTTAATCCTCTAAATCTTCATCAGTTGGGGTGTTGGGTGATAAAACCATTTGCAACGCTTCTCTGTAATTAAGGTGAATATATTTAAAAATATTTATTTCGCATAAATTTTATAATTTTTTTTTACTCAAAATGATCAAATGTTTATTTCAAACCATATAAATTAAATCTATCAGCAATAAAAATTTCATCAACCTCACAGAAGAAATGGTGATCTTCTAAATTACAGAACCATTTAATCCAACCGATATCATTTTTTTATTAATCTATTGGGCTTAAAATATAAATTATATTTTAATTTACCTTCATTCATTTTGTTGTAATTTTAATTTGATTAAAAAAAAAATATAGTAATATAAAAAATAAATTAATATTTATTGATAATAAAATATTTAACTTTTTTTTATTTTTTGTAATTTGTTTTATATATTTTTTTTATTATTTTTTCTTATATAAATAATATCAAACTATTTTAAATGCAGGTATTGTTTATTCTTAAGTTTATCTTAAAAGCACTTCAATTTTATTTATTTCATCATGTGATTTAGCATTAATAATTATTTACTTAATTTTTTAATTTTCAATATAATGATAAAAAATTAATTTTTTAATTTAAGATGATACTTTCAATTGATCCTTCTGTATATTTCCATTCTATAATTCTGCCAAAGCTATTAAATCAGCTTATTCTTCCTATTTAAACTTTTACAATGCTAATTCTCTTTCCTTTTAAATATTTTATAAAAAAAAATAAAATAAAATATAAATAGAATAAAAGAAATTTAATTAAAACTTATTTGGTAATTTTCTAAAAATCTAATACACGTAACCATGGTAAAGCTCCAATCACTCTTAAACGATAATTTGGGGTCTATTAATATTTTTTAAATAGTATAACTTGTTCATATTAAATACCTTTTATTAATTTATATATGAAGCTTGTTTTGTACCTGTGTAACAATATTTCCTTGCAAAAATAATCTTCTTAAATTCTAACATTTTCTTAATGCAATCACTTCATTCACTTCACTCACTTTATTATTCATTATACATAAATTTTCAATCGCTGGTAAGGAGTCAGATATATCTGATATCTTAGATATTCTATTATTCGTTAAATTTAGAGTCTTTAATCTTACATATGTTTTATAATTATTTTTAAATTTTTCTAAAAATTTTTACCTTTTCAATAAACTAAAATTTCCCAATCTCTTTATTTCATTATCACTCAGATCTATATGATCAAAAAAATCCTATATAAAATAAAGAAATAAATTAATTAAAAACATTATATTTAAATTTTTTTATTTATCATACCAATGTCGCTCCAAGATTTTCAATAGCAGTAATTTTTTTAGCTAATTAAAAAAAAGAAAAATTTAAAAGATTAAAAATATTAAACTATATACATCTAAGATCCAATTATCTTTCATTGAGTGAGTTTATGAAGTGCGTGCTATGTTATATTAGCTCTGAATTTATCCTCATTTAATAATTTTTATTTATTTTTTAAATCTTTAAATAAAATAATTTATTTTAAATATTAGAACCCAATTTTATTTTGTTTATTTTTAAGTGTTTCTATTTTATACTTATTTTACATATAAAAATATATTATATATTTTTACTTTTTTTTTTTATTAATATTAACCATATTATTTTTATTAAATGATTGATAAAAAAATATAGTACAAAAACATGTTATGTTTTTAATTTTATCATATTATCACTTTAAGTTTATTAACTAATTATTAAATTATTGAAACTTCCATTCAATTAATATGCAAATTAAAGATACTTTCGTGTGTATAATTTGACAAAGGGGAACGATAAATTAAACTAATAAAATACTTTAAATTTTATAAAATCGAAAGATTAAGTTGGTTACTTAGAGCTTAGGGTTCATTTTTTTCTTAATTTTCTTTTTTTGATCAAATTTTAACTTAGATTTTTATTGCCATACTTTGGATAATCAATCTTCATATTAAACTAATTCATTGATTAAAAATACATGGTAAAAAAACTTAGCATCATACAAAAGTCACAGGTTAATAGATGACCATATAAAAAATTTTATTAGTAGGAAATAAAATATTTAAAATAGTAAATAATTAAAATCCGTTTTAAGAACACGTTAATTCAGAATTTTTTTTATTTTGTATATATTGTAATTGAAAATAAACATTGTATTAAAAAATTTATCATTATTTTTTATTTTGAATGCATCTAGAAGACCATTTAGATAGAGTTTTAACTCCTGATGAATAGGAGATATTGCTTACATATAAAAAGCACAAAAAAGTATAAAAATAAAAATCTTATTTCACGAACAATTTTGGAATATTATTGGCATTCAGTTTTTTAATTGTTGCAAGTGGTTTAGTTATACATTTTGGTGGTATATTATTTTGTTTTAATATTAAATATTTATATTTACTTAAAGGATTTGTTCGTAAAAATCGAGAATTACCAAGTAGTTAAGAAATTTTAAAATTTGCAGATGAATTGATATCATAGCAAAATACATTAAACGAGGACAATAAAAATTAATCGATAAATGATTTGTAATTGGATAAATTAATGACTGGTATAATAACTTTATATACAAATAAAAAATATTTTTATAATTTTATATATATAATTTATAGATGATTAAATATTACTAAATATAACCGATAATATTTTTCCCTAAATAGAAAAATAAAATGATTTGGATGATGAATAAAATATTTAAAATATAACTAATGAACAGTAAATTAAATCTAGCACAAATAATTTAGTATTAATTTAAACAGCGTAAAATTAAAAGTTAACAGGTTAATCAAAAAGTTAAAAGAAGTATTATTATTATAATTTTTGATAATCAAATATTATTTGAAATTAAAAAAAAATAAAAAAGCTAGAATTAGGTAAAACATTTAAAATAAGAGAATTAAGATGCTAAATAAAAGGAATTAAAACAATAGAATAAATAAAAATCCTCTCATACGAAAAAATAAAAGAATAATAATTTTGATGATTTAATATCGTATAGCGAAGATGCATCAAAAATAACTAAACCATAAATAGATACAAAGCAATATAGATATTTATTGTTGGGTAATGATTTGAAGGTCTTATTGGTATCAGATTAAGCGTCAAAGTAATGTTAAGCTGCATTGAATGTATTGGCTGGATCTTGGTAGGAGCCAGATGAATTTCCAGGATTGGCTCATTTTTTGGAGCATATGTTATTTTAGGGTTCTGAAACTTATCCATCAAGTGGATATTTTGAGAAATTGGTGTCAAGCGGAGGTGGTTATACTAATGCATATACTTAAGGCACAAAAACTAATTATTATTTTTCAATAAATTCTGAATAAATGTAGGATGCATTAAATGTATTTGCTCATTTCTTCATAGATCCATTATTATCAGATTCTATGGTGGATAAGGAAGTTAATGCAGTTAATTCTGAATATGAAATTGATGTTAGTGGTGATGGTTGGAAATTGATGCATTTATTTACAATGATGAGTGTAAAAAATCATCCATTATCTAGATTCACTATAGGAAATAATAATTCCCTAAAAAAAAATAATATAGTCTAAGCACTTAAATAATTCCATTCATAATATTATTCATCAAATTTAATGGCTTTGGTAATAAAAAGCCCTGAATCCCTTGATTAATTAGAATAATGGGTTAAATCTAGCGATTTCAAAAATATACCAAATAAACAATTAACCAAACCCGATTATACAAAATTCGGATACCCAATGGATGCAAGTAGCCTAGGCTCAATCATTAAATATCACGTCAATTCACATTCTAAAACAATTTTATTTACATATCAATTGTAAGATAGTGAAATACACTATTAAACAAAACCAATTGAATTTTTAGATTCCTTTGTGAAAAGCAAACATGAAAATGGGTTGTACGCATATTTACTTAGTTAAAATTTAGCATTAGACATTGATGCTGGTTCATTTTTAGAGGGAGATGGCGCATTTTCATTTTATTTGATTCAAATTGTTTTAAATGATGAAACACCAGATATTAACGAATAGGCTATTATAATTGCTCAAGCAATCACGGCTTATTTTAATAGGATGATGAATTTATTCTATGTTAATGATGATACCCATAAAATAAAATCCACTAAATTATTAAAGGAGATGTGGGGTGAAAAACAATCTATGGGTGATGTATAATTTAGGTTTTTAGAAGATTCTGAATCCAATCCGCTATCTGATATATTTCATCTATCAAATAATTTGAACACATTTCCACCATCTGAAGTTTTAACAGCTGATTTTTTATACAAACACTTTGATGATAAAATAATTTACAACTATCTTAAAAATTTAATTAATCCAAAAAATATGATTATATTAATAGGAGATTCTGAATATAAATATTAAGAATAATAATAATAATAATAATAACAGGTATTTTTGTAAGAAGGATCAGGAAAATAAAATGATATAAAATTTATTTCTAATAAATAGCTTAAAAATAGAAATGAATTGTTTAGAATAGATTGGGATATGAAGCATTTAACATAAAATTCAATTGATTAGATAATTAATATAAATAAAAATAGCATTAAAGATAGTCTTGTTAGATTATAATAATTAAACTTACCGGTAATTAATACCTATGTTCCATAAAATCTCGCAATGAAGAGTCTATGTGATACTCCAATAGATGGGAAATATAATATGTAATTTAATCAATTAAGGGGTCTTCAATAATCAAATTAAATTAGCTTATTATAAAATCCATATAAGTATTTACCAAATGAGGAATCACTTGACACAAGTGAATAGTATTAATAGCGATTGAATTAATTTATTTAAAAGAAGTAATTATATTTTACTTCTAAGGAATAATGTCTTAAGCATGAAATGGAATATGAGCTCAATAATAAATTTCCGTAATTGATAAAAAAGGATATTGAGGGTAGATCATGGTGGAAATTATAAAGATAATATAACGTACCATCTGTATTTGCTGGTTTAAAATTAGAGACAGCAATAAATATGAAAACATTAAAGTAATAATCATTATTGGATGTATTTAATGAATTTATTTCTGATAAATTATATGAAAAATTATAATAATCATTTGAGGCCGGTTATAAGCTTGGTTTTGATTCTTCATAAAATGGTATAACATTAGAGATGTATGGATGGAGTGATAAATTTTAATAATTCTATAAAGATGTAATTACAACAGTAAATGAAAATGATTTAGATAGCTAAGAGAATGAAATAGCAAGAATGGATCGTGCTAGATCTGGATTGATAACATAGTTATAAAACACATATGAGAGAAAATTATATTAATAATCATTGAGTACATATTTACCATAGGTAATGTATACAGATTACTATACACCAGATCAATATATAAAAGAACTCGAGAATATCTCATTTGAAAATTTGATATAATTTTAAAAAGAAATGCTAAATAATTTTAGATTTACATCATTTATAGGTGGTAATGCATTAAAGAGTGATGCTGAAGCATTAGTAAATCAATTAAAGAATGTATTTAAGGAATCTACTAGTTAGGTTAGATACGATAATTAAGAATTAGGTGTATAGAATTTAACAGGAAAATCTGTTATGATGCCTTTCATATCATAATCAACAGATTAATTGGACCTAAATGGAGTAACATTGAATTATTATTAGATTGGTCGCAGAGATTAAAAAGAATATGCAATGATGAATCTAATCCAAGGATAATTTTAAAATTAAGCTTATAATTATTTAAGAACTCAGCTTTAGCTTGGTTACGTAGTTTCTGCCAAGTATTAAATAAATAAATAAATAAATATATTAAAATAATTATATATTTATAGATTCAGACCAATAGGTTGCATAGATGGAGCAAGTATTTTGGTTTAGGGTACAGCATAACCCCCTTATATAGTCAATCAACATATAGAAGAGTATATTTAAAAATTCGGAGATTACCTATAATAATTGCAATAAGAAGAATTTAATGAGATAAAATAGGCAGCTGTAAATAATATTTCGCAAAAAAAATTATTTAAAACAATTATTCATATAAAAATTAAAAATAGGTTTCAGTTCTAACAGAAAATATTAAGAGCTTAGAGGATGAAACACAATATATGTGGACTCATATAAAATATGAAGACTTAGCATTCGAGGAAAAATAGGTGGCTGCTTCAATGATAAGCTAAGTTACGAAAGAAGATATCATTTCATTCTACAATCGAATTTTCTTATCAAATTCATAGACAGGAAAACTATCAATTCAGATATATGGGTAATTTTTTACATTATTCCAATAAAATTTTAATTTTAACTTTAATTTTAATTATTTCTATAATTTTTTTTTTCTAAATAAGTAAAGGTATGATAAAAGATACAATGAAAATAGATAATGATGGTTTTAATGATTTCATAGCTTAATAAGTTTTATCAAAAAAATAAAGCTCGGCCGATTAAAGAGAATAAGTTGCATTCACAAACGAATAATTCAAATCTAATCCACCCAATAATTATGTCTGTAATTATAAGGTAAGTAATATCTGATAATTTAATATTATCCAAAAATTATAAATAAATGAAAAAAAAAATATAAATAATTTATTTTATTTTATCCTATTTTCATACACATAAAATACATCATTAAAATTTAATGCGTATGTAAATAAATATAGTAAAAAAAAAAGAAAACAAAACGATATATTAAATAATTAAAAAAGATATTTTGAATATAAAAATAAAATGGCTGAAAATGTAATACGCATACCACCTAATCAATATGTACATGTATTGGATAATAATAAGATCACAACAAGGCTTGAAACAGGTCCTTAAACATTCATTAGACGTGAACATGAATAAATTGTCGAGGGCCCAACACCTATGCTTAATCTACCACCCCGTACTTATTGTAAAATATTGAACCCGGTATTAAGGGACAATAATGGTAAACCAATAACAAACGAAATAGGTGAGATAGAGGTTTAATAGGGTGAATTCGAAATACGTACTGCTGAATAATTCTCTGATCCATTTCCACTATATCCAGGAGAGAAATTATCAGGTAAGGTAGAGAGCTTAATAATTGTAGCACAAAATACCCTATTAAGACTAATAGCTATAAGAGATTTTGTAGATAATGGGGTTTAGAGATTAGCCGGTGAAGAATGGCAAAGAGCTGGACCATTTACATACGTTCCCAAAATTGAAGAACAAATTGTAAAATTAATCAATGCTACTGTAATAAAAGCCAACACAGCATTAAGATTAAGAACAATCAGGGCATTCAAAGATCGAAATGGAATCGATAGAAAGGCTGGGTATTTATTATAATTTATATTTATAAATA
>Ga0102912_1000174_pt1 | contig 10302 bp, 6 predicted proteins | sample Colrivmeta1560A3_FD_78499 | JGI IMG/M metagenome (GOLD analysis project Ga0102912, IMG submission 78499) | Estuarine microbial communities from the Columbia River estuary - metaG 1560A-3 | ecosystem: Environmental > Aquatic > Marine > Intertidal zone > Estuary | place: USA: Columbia River Estuary...
AAATGTAGAGATTAAAAAATTCCTCATCATTGGCTGAAATAAGTTAAAGTCATGTACTAAATACATTTAGTGGAGATACAAATTTAGAAAAATATTGAATTTAATATATATATATATGAATTATTTGTTAAAAAAGTAAATATTTACTTTATGGATGTATTTATAGTTAAATAATTTAAAAATATATTTCAGTTCAAATTAACTTTTCTGATAATTCTTGACCATGGACCTAGATTTTTGTCAAATATATAACTTAAAATAAATTTTTATATTTTTTTATTTTTGTTAAACCTATAGATGACTTTGATGTAGCTCTTATGGTGGGGTAGTTTTTCATAAAATTCTGGTGCTAATTTTCTAATCATAGGTAATCTATTCCAGGGAACCATTGGAAAATCATGGTGTTCTGTATGATAGCCAACATTCAAATTTAAAAAATTCATTGGACCTATGTAATCAAATGATTCTAATCCTTTTTAAAATTCATAATGTTCTGCAATAATATGACCTGCGCTAGGGTGAATACTTAAAAGATTTATAAATATATAAATTTTAAATTTAATTTTTAACCTCATTGATGATAAAGTTCCTATGATAAGCCATAATAAACCATTAGCACCTATATATTTGTAAATAATTATATCGGATACAATAACTGTAATTATATTTATTATTTCCCATTGGTTTGGAATTTTATACATTTTAAATAATGGCCTAAGCGGATAAAATAGCGGTTAAAATAAAAGGAATATAAATTTTTTAAAACTGGTATTCATATTTTATAACTCCCACTATGATGGTATATCAGGATCAAATTCATAAATATTCATATAGGCATGATGATCATAATGATATCTACCAAATGATATAGCTAATGGAATTACTAATGGTAGATTTGTAAATACGGCTAATATCTTGTTTAAATATAAATTTTCAAAGCAGGTATTATGTGTCAGGTCATGGATAAGTAAAAAATTTGTATGTATAATTGATCCGCCAAAAAAATACGAAGTTATTGTAAAATAGATCCAATCAAGATTTTGAAAATAATAAGCCATTGTAAATAGTATGAGATTACAAGCTATAGAAACCTTTAAGGAAATAGGATCTTTTCCATATAAATTCTAAATCTCTGGATGTATCTTTAAAATTTTTTTTCTTCTAATACTATGAGATTCCTCATGACCCATCATATGAAAATAGGCATAATTCTTATCAAAACCTGTTTCAGTTGATAAATCATCTATTGGATCAGATAAATCTTGAGGGTTTTTCTACAAAATAGGTATATCATCTATAATAGGTTTCTTTTATACATTACTTTCACAAAGATTCATTTATAAAATACACAAATTTTATAATTTAATATCAAATATATACAATTAGTTTAAATATTAATTTTTATATTTTAATTTAATTACCTAAATAAAAATGAAATCCATAATTATTAAAAAAATTTTATTTACTTTTTTAGCTTATCTGCATGTAATAGAGGCACATTATAGAAATGGAAAATTATTATTTACTGAAACTATAACAGGTACATGCAATTCAATTAGTTCTAATGATACTTAATATGTTTACGGTTATTAAGAACTTGGTGGTGAATTACTAGATGAATTTGATCAATTAACTATAGGTTTTTGGTTGAACTACATGCCCCCTACCCCATAAAATATGCAAAGTTATGTATTCTATATCTAAAATGATGAAGATATTTATTTATCGTTTTCAATTGATAATTAAAATTAAATAACCGTAAGTCAATAATATTATTAATAAACATAATACTAAATTTGGACTGATAAGATTCTAACACAATAAATGTATTTATTTTATAACTAATTAATTATTTTATTCAAAAGATGGCAATTTCTAATATTTTAGATCGATTTTTAGATACAGTCATATAATATAACGATTCTTAATGATTAGAATATACAATAAAAAACTATTTCAGCTTAATGTGGTGTTTCGAGTTCTTTGCTTAATGTGGATGGTATTCATGGATGTCTAGAATTTAAACTTCCCCGACCATACTTAAGACAGCCAAATATGAAGCTATATATAGGAGCCGCTCATGCACCCTCTAATTCAAATGCGATCTCTTTATGTGGAAATATTGCAGGATTTTAATGGTACCCAGGAGTCAAAATGGTTTCTCCCCTTAATGTTCCATTTATAAAGTATGGATTAAATCTTTAAGGTCGTTATTTGAATTATCGAATGGATTCCTACACGCAACTTTAATATACTGTTCATGATTTTTCATCTGAGAATTTACATGCTAGTATTGTTAGTGGATCAGCTAATTGGTATTGGGACAATAGCTCTAGATCTTTATTAATCACAGGGCCAATTTAAATATAATTACCAACATTTTTGTTTATGGAATAAATTGATCGTATTTATAATTCTCAAGGAAGATATAGCCTTGGCTTATGGTTTAAGGCTAAACAAAATATAGCTTCTTTTTCATTTTTAAATAGATAATAAAGTAATACAATATTGTTTAATTTCTAATTAATATGGAGTAATGTAAATAATAATTATAATCTAAAGTATTCAGTAGGCTAAATTATATATCCTATTACTCTCAATATTTCAGCAAATATTTGGAATCATTTAGTAAAATATTATATATTATTTAGAATAAAATTTATATATTTTAAAATCAAAATAGTTAGTAATATTTTATTATAATCCATTTACGGCAAATTAAAATTAATCTTTATAAATGATCATATTTCTAAATGATAATAAAGCTTTGAACATAGCAACGCCAAATATACCAACTTATTTATCAGATACTTATTAGGATAGTTTTTTCATAGGAAGTAATGAATAGCTCAAGTATCAACATTAAAAAACTAAAAAATTATTTTTTTTCATTATTTAACAAAATTAAAAAGTAATGGTTAAATTTATTTGGCTAAGGTTTAGATCAATCAAGGCGCTCGTTTGGTTATTCATAATTATATGGATGATTATGATGCTGCCTGCTAAATTTCTTTCCTAGGCAATAACGGATTAATGAGATGTTGGTAGTGTTATCAAGGATATTATCTTATTGAATACGATGATGGTAGTACAGATTGTGTTATTGCTGATGAATGCATGTAAAATAATTAAAGATAGATGACCGCAGATGAAGGACGTCGAGAATGCCTTCTTTCCTGCGGTGCATAATGTATGAAATGTGATGTTCAGAATCCAACAATCTGTACCTAATGCATTAATAATTTAAACCTCTAAAAAACTACCGGATATTGCAATTGCTAAAATATAGATGGTTATTATGGTGTTAGTGGATACTCATTTTAATGCTTTGTATCATAACCAATAAATAATACATTCATAGGTGAATTTTCCCCGACAAATCTAAATAACGTAAATTAAAGTGTTACCACTCCATCCAGCAGAATCTCTCAATTTTAGATACTATTTCCTACCTTTCAAAAGGTATATATATATATATATATATATATTTATATGATGCATCATATTGAAGGTACCAAATATATTATTAGGGATCACATAGATAAATATTACTAATGATAATCAATTTTAGATTTTTGTAACTAATCCATCTGTTTCATCCTTTATGTTAAATATCTAAGCTACTGGTTATACAGTAATCTAGAGTATAAGTGTTCGATATCTTATTAGTATAGATTATGGTAACTTTATAATAGGATCATGGATTATTTCAGCATCTAATTTAAATTCTGGTAGTGATGTTCGGACAACATAGAGAGTTATATCATATTAGTAATTTACCCCTTAAATTGATGCTCGTTATGGTAATTTTAAATTTTATCCATTTCTTATTGGATGGAATTAAACTAATGGTACATCTAATTTTACTATAAATTACAATTTGACTTACTAGGGGAATTCAATATTCTTTGATGTGTTTACGGATGGTGATATAATAATAAATAATATTTATTGGAATTATATACTTATTCCTGAATATTTATAAGGATTTTCATTATTTGATTCAGTTAATGGAACAATATAGGTTCCTTAATCTGTAAATTCAACCAACAATACAAACTCAACAGATTCATCAAACTCAACTAATAGTTAAAATTCAACAGATTCTTCAAACTCAAATAATACTTAAAATTCAACTGACTCAGTTAATATTAAAAGCTCAATTAACATTACTAGTAATTATAGTATTAGTAATAATAAAAGTATAATGATGACTTCATTTACGCCTTTTAATGTTCCTTGGGGATAAGTAAGATGGAATGCAACTGATTATATTTTTAAATAGTCTTAGTTTGGGAAAGGTCATTTTTATGGTATATCATAAATAGGATTTTCGAATAAATCTATACAAATAAGTTTAGCTGATGTATATTTGAATGATAAATAAATGAGGCGATTAAAATATAATGTGTTTAATTAAACTATTTTGAGTTCATTTGGTGCGGGTGTGTTTAGTATAGATGCACCATGTAAAAGCCTGGCTTGCTCTAGTTGCGGTAGTTCACCATAGGATTGTAAAGCTTGCTAAAATCCTATTAAAGATATTAATCAATAATGTTTGAATTGTGGTATAAATGAATATATTGAATATTCTAATTCTACATGTTAAAGTTGTGCGTGGTTTTGTAATAATTGCTCATTATAATATAATTAGTGTACAGATTGTCCTGGTAATTAATCATTTAGATCAAGTAATCCTTTAAGTTATTGTGCATGCTTATAGGGGTATTATGATAATGGAACAGTTAATTGTTAAAAATGTCCATCAAATTGTTTGAGTTGCTCAAATCAAATGAGCTGTAGTGTATGTATTGGAGCTAATAGAAATTAAACTAATTAATGTTTATGTAAATATGGATTTTATTAGACTAACTCAAATTAGAACTGTTAAATATGTATAAGTCCTTGTGATTAATGTGATATAAATGGATGTATAACTTGTTTAGGAAATACATAAAAATTTACTAATAGTTAGAATATATCAACATGTGGATGTGGAAATTATTAATTTATGAAAAATTCTACTATTTTTTGTGATAATTGCCATGATGTACCTGTATAGATTTATTTATAGCCTACATTAGATTAGGTGATAATTCTATTTCCAATTAATTCTAGTATGAGTTTTGTGAATGTTACATTTTTAATAAAGACTCCTATATAATTATGTAATGTTTTGATAACGTAAAATCTTTAGAGCTTAGGCAATAATCCGGGTTGTATATTAGCATTTAATTAAACAGCAAATAGATCCTAATTAATAATAAATCTTGGATGGAATAATAATTTAATTGGTGGTATGAATATTTCATTAGCATCTGGTATATTGGTAAAAAAAGGGTGTAATGATAGCGTTAATCAATTTTATTATAGTATTTTGGATCCTATTAATTAAAGTTTATTATATGCTCCATAATTCTAATTAAATGCTAGTTCAAATTAATATAGTATATGTGATTAAATTATAGTTAGTATAATAAATTTAAAATATGATGGACTAAAAAGTCCATTGAGTATTTTATGGTAATAGGTATCAACATCCGATAATTCAAGTCAAGCTAATATTTAAAACATGCTTAGTTTAGCATCTAAAAATACATAAATGTCGATTAACCTACAGTTATATTTGAATGAATATCAAAATTACACATTTAATGTAACATTCACGAATCATTAGAATAAATAAAGTACACAATTTTTCACAATAAAAACAGTAGGAAGTACTAATGTTTTGTTGAATTTTTTAATTCCCTCATCTATTTAACATAGATATGATGAATTATTAATTATACCTGTTTAATCTTCATATACATAATGTTTATTTAATGTATAAACAACATACTATAATAATCTTATATTGATATGGAAAGAGATCTCTAGAACACCTAAAAACTCAAAATAATATCTAAATTAATATGTTAATACTAATACTTCATATTTAACATACCTAAATTTAAATCAATCAACAGGTACACCACAAACTAATTATATAATTCAAGCACAGTTAATTTATATGGATAAAGATTCTAGCGGTAATATGATAAATGTATCAAGTATCAAAAATATTTCAGTATTCTTAAATTATCCTCGATTAGGCATTGGAATTTAAGGTGGTAATTTTAGGGTAGTTAATTATCTTAATATATTTACCATTAAGGCTTAAGTTAGAGATATTGTTAATTCCAGTTCTCAAATAATGTTATAATGGGACTGCTCAACATTTTAAGGCCTTGAGTGTTCAAATGGTAATTCAATATTAAAGTTCAATTAAAACTAATTAATATAAACTATCAATCCTGCTTAACTATAACTGGGATGGTCATATAATATTTCATTATCTGCTAAAATAAATGATTAACTCTAAGCATAATATACTACAACAATTTTGGCTGCTGATTATTTTATAAACCCTTTAAATGTAATCTATCCCTTAACTTTAAACACTTAAATCATCAATACAAATTAATTCCTAATATTTGATTTCACGCCTTAAAATGGATCGTATTATGACTATATATTTTAAGTTAGTTTAATATATGATGGTAATTTAGTATACACACAAACTATCATCTAACCGATCTTTAAATTTAGTTTAAACTCGTATTATATTATTTATTTTGATTTTATTATTTTTTTTTTCTTTAATTTATTATTATTAATTAATAAAAAAAAAAAAATAAAAAATAAACAGATTCCTTCCATATAAGATTAATAAAAATTATATATTTTTATAGCTCTCCTCTAAATAAATAAATTAAACTGATTTGAATTAGACATAGATAAAATTAAATATATATTAGGGTCCAAAAGGGGCTAGTATTAGCGTGAGCCCATCAACTGGTATAGCATTGACAACTTTATTCAATATTACTATTTAAAATGCAAAAGATGATGATGAAAATCTACCATTACGTTATAGATTATCGATATATGAGTCCTATGATCATTATATGTAGGATATCATAACTGGAATACCAATGAATGAATTTGTTATAACAAAATACTAATTATCCAATTTTTTTTAAGTAAGGTTACCTTCTAGTAGAATGCCTAATTTATTAACCCAATCAAAATGTTTTTTAGTTGGTACAATAATAAATTCTAAATAAGCAACCAGTAATATATCTATTCTCTTAAACGTTACACGAAATAATAAATTATATCAATTAAAAACATTAATATTACCAGAAGGATTAAATAATAAATTTACTTTAAATGATTCTTCAATAGCATATAGTGTTGCTAAAGCTCTTGAAATATATTATTTTGTATAAGCCTAATTTAATATTGGATAAAATACCTTTTCAAGTGATTATAATGGAAATATGCGTTTATAGTACTATTTAATACTTTAATACCTCAATTAATTGTAAATTAATGATGAGGAATATTCTGATATAGGGTTCACTTTTTAAAAAATTGCCATCATTTATAACACAACCTATTTTCTCTTTTATGATAAATTTTGGCCTCAGATTTAGTTATCATTTAATGATAATATAACGAGCGAAGCCTAAACCATTCAAAACTACGTTTAAGGGATTTAAAATATACAAATCAATATCACATCTGATATGGCTACAGGTCAAAAATAATCATATAAAAAACTGGTTTTCATGAGATACTATATAGAAAATGGTAAATAATAAATATACATATATATATAAAACATTTTATCCTTATTACAAAAAAAAAGTAATTCACGGATACAATTAAGCCTATAATTTAAAGAATCTATTGTCATTTGATGAAATTACATAATATTCCAAAGAAATATAAAAAATTTAAGTTTTTTTATCGAAAAAGGTAAAGCAAAAAACTAAACGAGGAGAAATGGGTGCAGATGCAAGTGAAGCTGAGGAAGAGTATTGGGAAGAATCTGAGGAAGAAGAAGAAGAATAGTAAATAATAGCAGATGAAACATAAATATTAAATAAATATAGTGGTGTAATTAATACCATTTCACACATAAGTCCCTAATAAAATTTAAATAATACACTAAAATACATTAAAGATCGTAATTTGAGTAAGAGCTCCTTAAATAATTTGCTTATATTTCTCAATTAAACCACATTAATTGTAGATGGATACGCTCGATTAATAGAACTAAATGAAGGCCCTAAAAATATTTTTGGTAACCTTACTAATATCCGAGTCTAAAAATTATACGGCAAATAGTTACTAGAATAAATACTAGCAGATAACGTATAAAAGATTATTATCTATTATTATAATTATTATTAATAATAATATTAATATAATTACAATTATTTTTAATATTTTTAATATTTTTATTATTATAATATTTATTCTTATATAAAAAAAGTAAAAAATAACTATATTGGAAAAAGCGGACAATATTAATTTAATATTAGCCAATTAGGGCTAGAGAATGTTATTAACTAATTAAATATACAATGATTAGATCTATAGCGTGTAATCAATAACATATAACATTAATCCATATGTAGGCTCAGATATTTTCATCAATTCAACTGGTTAAAATGCATTCGATTTAACATTTCCACTATATCGAACAAAAATTACCGATTAAAATAATATGGAAATTAAAAACATCGATGGATATAATATATCATATGAATTTCTTGTACCATAAAATGCATATTCTAATATTAAATATTATTAATGTGCTTAATATAGCTCCTCATGGGTTCCTGATTCATAATGCCTTCGTAAACTTTAATATAAATCAACAAATCTCACTGTATGGTGTATTTGTTCACAGATTAGTGATACTACATTATTGATACCTTATGTGTACGATGAATTAGTAGTTGAAGATGAAGCCGTAATCGATTATAATTTGGTATTTAATTTTAGCACTTTTTTAAAATTTCAATTTGGATAAATTATTTTAATTATGAATATCTTACTGCTTGTCTGTGCAGGATTTGGTGCCGGTATTGATGCAAGGAAATTGCGAATGGTTGCCATGGAACGAGAGACCAAAGAATAGGAATTAGCAGAACTGCGCGCTGAGATAGAAAAACCACGAAGAAAAAATCAAGAGGCGGATGATATAGAAGAGAGCCAATCTCAAGATGAAGAAAGGGAAGGACTCTTTCAAAATGAAATTATCAATTTCAGATAAGTAGATAATGATGTAGAAAAAAAAGATTTTTCATAATAAACAGAAACATTATAAATCGAGAGCAACGCAGATATGGGACTAGAAAATCTCAATTTTATTCTTTTCATATCTGCTCTAATTGTAAAAACAAAATAAAAAAAATAAACCACCATTTAATATATTTTTTTTTCAAACCTAAAACTTTTCTAGAAATTATAAGAATTGATTGCCATTTTGATATATTTTGATCCAGTTGCAACTAGAGCAATCAGATTACTATCTGTATATATGAAATACGTTGTTCTACTCACAATTACCGGATTTTTTTACAAGGTACCACCGACCCCAAAACATTTAATAACAACATAAATAAAATAAAATATATTAGGATTCAAGTAATGGCATCCTAATCATAATTTATGTTCAAATAATAGGAGAAATATCATCATTAATTTTAAAAATCACAAGAGCCCAACTAGGAGGCAATACAGGATAAATCTATGTCGGTGTTGTTTTTACATTATTTTTATTAGCCATTTGCTGGACCTATATTATTCAAACAGTTGAATATCTTATAGAAAAATATATATATATATATAATATTTATTTATAAACAGGCATATAATAATGAGGCAGCTACTCTTTAACACTGGTAATCCTTTTTCACATACAATTTTTTAGTCAATATGTTTGTAACAGAACCACTCATAATTTTAATTAAAGTAATAATATAAAATAACAAAATAAAAATAATTAAAAATTAAAGCTATTTGCATATCCGTATTGCTAAAAACATATACTACTAAAGCAAACCACACCAATGATATATTTACTCTATTTTCTTGTCACACAAGAAGATTTAAAAACATTTTACACAATAAATGATGAATGAACTATCATTAATTAAATCATTTAAATCAAATATATATCATCATTATTCATATATATAAACTATATACCCTATACATGCATTTTTTGATAATTAATTCGAAGACATTAATAAATCGAACCAAAAAATACAAGCCTGATTCACATAGTTGAATAAAAATAATTATTAATATCCGTTATTAAGCTCTTGTATAATTTCTAATTAATTTTTTTCAAATTTAGATCATTGATGAGAAACTATACTATATTAAGTCTATTAAATTCACTCATTCAAAATAAGAATTTAATTTTTAACTTTCTATATATTTTCCCGTAATATAATG
>Ga0102912_1000177_pt1 | contig 10197 bp, 5 predicted proteins | sample Colrivmeta1560A3_FD_78499 | JGI IMG/M metagenome (GOLD analysis project Ga0102912, IMG submission 78499) | Estuarine microbial communities from the Columbia River estuary - metaG 1560A-3 | ecosystem: Environmental > Aquatic > Marine > Intertidal zone > Estuary | place: USA: Columbia River Estuary...
ATATTATCATTATTATTATAATATTATTATTATTATTATCAATATTAGATCAACTAATAATGAGAGTGAAATGAGTTAACTTGATCGAACCATTAGGTAAAATGATTTGGATGATTTGATAAAAATACCTTAGCATTAATAAGTTAAAGAATGAATAATTGATTAATATTTATTTAGAAATAAATTTTATATATTAATATAAAAATTAATTTATAAAAGATAATTTGAAATGAACAAATTAGAGATAGAGTTAGAGGCTGTCGGACATGTAGAAGGTGGATATCCACATAAATCAGAAAGATAATAATAGAAAGAAGTAAATCCATACAAAAAGATATATGGAACTGTATTATAATTGGGATTTTTGGCTTATGGTGGCCCATTGGCACACATTGGAATGATGAAATAAAAGTTTGTAGAATAGAATAAATGGGTTAAAGAGGAGGAATTTTAAGAGCTTTTTAGCTTATGTTAAAGTCTACCAGGTAATATATTATTATTTTTATATAATAATTTAGGACCAACATCGACATAGCTTGTAATAGCGATAGGTACACTTGTGTGTAATTCATGGTTAGGAGGTGTATTTGCATTTTTATTATTTTCATTACCTTCTGCTATATTCATGCTTGCTGCTGGATTAATCATTAGATCTACAAATGAATCATTTCAAATACCCATAGAAGTTCATTAAGTTCTTATAGGATTTTAATGCTCATCTGTTGCAATCGTAGCATAGGCTGCATGGAAATTATCGATCGGAGCAGGAAAAAATAACTTCCTTAAACAATAAATTCTTATTAGTAAAAAAATAAATTACATCTATAACATAAATAAGGTTCGATTCTTTTTTTGTTCTTTCAATCAACTTTAGCGATGTATATATTATTGCTGATTGGAGCATTGTCTAATCTCATTAAATCAAAAATAATAAAAACTTAAACTCAATAATAAATTAATGAAACAGAATCATGTATAAATTAAGTTTATATAATTCAATATATATATATATATAATCCAGATCAACCATATTAGGATCTTATTTAGAATAATGATTTATTTTTAGGTTATCGATCTGTTGTACTCTATTTTGCCCTATTATTGATATTATTGGGGTTGAGTTAGGCCACAACCACTGTAGATATATTTGTTGCTTATGTATTTTATAAAATTGGATCGTTGATTGTAGGTGGCGGTCATGTAGTCCTACCGATGATATTGTAAGAATTTAAGGGAAAGAACTTTTTTACGGAATAATAATATTGGGATGGTTTACTTGATTTATATATTAAATTATAATTAATAATTTTCAAAAAAATCAGGATTTTCGCTTGTATCATGTATGCCTGGACCTATGTTTAACATCGCTATCTATGTTGGAGCACTTATTGATGGATTTATTACAGCACTCATAGCATGGAGCTTTTTATTTATACCTGCATTTCTTATGATCTGGGGATTTCTACCCTATTGGAAATAATATCGAACAATTCCAACAATATTAAGCCTACTAGATGGATTGTCAGCCACAGCTGTAGGATTTGTCTATGCAGCTGTATGCCTTCTATTCTTAAATGCAAGCGATAGAGTCGATCACTTAAAATTATATGGATATCCTATTACACTCTGCATTGCAATTATATCATTCATTTTATTGGAGAAATAAAAGAGTTACATTTTTATATTTATTTATAAATAAATATATATATATATATATACATTATTAAAAGTCGGAGCATAATATGTTATATTCATCGGAGGGATACTCTATCTAATTATTGATTCTATTAGGAAATAGTTTTGAATTACGTTAATGATATAATTTCTAAATAAGAAATAAATAAGTTAAATTAAATTAAATAAATATAATTCATTTCTGAACAATTGTATTGTTCTAATTTTAATAAATGTAATCATTTATTGAGATTAATTTAAAGTTATTATTTTCCATCTCTAATGTAATTATTTATAGTGTTCCCTCGCAATCAAAAATACCGGTAATATAAATAGAAAGTATATTATTACAGTTAGGATGAAATATCTATTAAACTTTATTTATTTATATTTTTATTTTATTTATAAAATTTATTTTACCCAAATTTATCAATTAATATACTGAGTGGAAGTATATAGGGCTGAAGAGGGTTCAATGTTTATTTCTTTATTTCATTTAAATCTTATATTATCAATTTAGGATTCTAGTTTGATTCATCACAAATTATGTATAGAAATAAATCATTCTAAAATGAAATTGATTTAATCTAGACCTAGCATCCAAAGTCAGTAAATGGTATTAGTTCTAAATCAGTTTATAAGCATGATTTCAATCTTATTTGATTGTAATCATTCTTTTTTTATATAGATACAGCCACAAACTCACCATCATAATTTAATTACATCTATTTTATTTAACCAACATCACCAAGATTTACTACTATCGGTTCGAATTACGGCGTCCAGAAATTTATAAATTATAACTGATTCCCATTTACAGGGTAACATATCAGAGCAGTATCATAACACTAACATCCAATCAAAAATTTAGGATCTATTTTTAGATCTATATATCTTAGATTTATATATATATATATATATAATTATTAAAATTTTTTTACCTCAAGATGCAATCCTTTGTTAAATTATAAAGAACTATTCGTTAGGCTGATTAAACAGCAACAAATTCCTTAAGCTAAATTATTTTTTCAATCTAACTATTAAATTCATATTATTTTATAATATTTTCATTCTTATATCATTTCAAATAATAAATATATAAGTATACTTAATTATTTTCATCCCAAATCATCAATTTTGATGATGAATAATTTCCCTTCTCTTAATTAGGTACTATCACAAACATCAAAGTATCATATATGAAGGAGAAATGATTGATTCCAAATAAAATATTATTTCCTAGTGTTCTTTTGATGATTGGTTAAGGATTCTATTACATTAAGTGCTTAGTTTCATAAATAGTATATCCAAATTAATTAAATATACAGAGTAATTTATGCGAATGATTGAATATAAACTATTACTATTACTATTAATATTACTATTACTATTACTATTATTAATATTAATATTATTATTTTTATTATTATTATTATTATTATTATTAATATTCTTATTATTAATAATTTGAGGAAATATCTTAATCATTTACACTCATTCTAATAAAACTTAGTATATCTGCTTATTAGATATTTAGATTTATATTCATTGAGATATAATATAAATATTTATTATTATATAAATTTAATTAATAAAACAAAAAATAAACTTTAAATTTATTTAAAATGGAATACGAGATTATGTTTTTTTGCAATACTATGGGGATAGCTATAATTTTTTTGACTATGATATATCATCTGATTGGTATTATTTATCATGCTATATTTTTTTAACACATAACCAAATAATTTATATAATTATATTTTTATACATAAAAATAATATAAAACATGAAATTCAATAATATAAGGTGTGAAAGACGAGAAAAGAGAATATTGATGTTTTAGAATACTTTTATGATATATAATCTTTTAGGATTGGAGATAACCATAATTTATATTTATCGATAAGAAAATAAAAATATTTATTTGATGATTTTTTAACATAATTATTTAAATAATAATTTATATTGATGTTTTATATCAATTTTATTTCTTCTTGTTTGATTCTGGATATGTAAATTAATTTACCTTGTTTGTAGGAGAATTTTATTGTTTGGATAGATAAATTCCACTTAATTGGACCTTATTATAGAATTGCTTAATGTGATCCTTAGATCTATTTGTATGCATATGGACGTCCTATTGGTAGCAGAGTAAATCTATATCATATATAATACTTCTTCTAAAATTGTTTATAATCTATTATAATATTTTTTTATGTAAAAATATAAAAACCAAAAATATTAAATATAATAAGCTACAGAATAAACTCAAACCACTAAGTGTATAAAAAATAATCTACATTATTAAATTAGCTTTAAAGACTATTATCATACTAATTTGCAAAAATAAAAATTTTTAAAATATAAAATTACCCAGATACTTAGTATATTATTAAGGACTAACATATGAATAAAAATATATTAATAAATATCAAACAAAAAAAATTCTATTCTGTTACTTTAGATTTAAAATACCTTTTATTTATTGTTATTTTATAATAATTACAATTATTAAATATAATAATTAGTTTAGGGAAAAAATATACTAAACCTAGCATATAACTTATTAGTCTTTTTTGCTTGATAGTAACCATAACAATCCCCACACTAATTTTTTTAATGATGAATGATATAATGCTTCAGGCATTTCTTATGAACAAATTAATTACAAAAGCAAGGCTATATCATATCTTATATTCGATTATCCGAACTAGAACTATTCAAAATCATATTTGATGATGATAAATCAGATATTCCGCTACTTATTTTTTTTATCTTAGAATTATTCTCTTCAAAATTTGATGTAAAATTTTCTAATACCAATTCACTTAATCTCTATTAAGTGGCAAAGGACCCATCACTATTAAATAGCTAACAAAATGAACAAATCCTTCTCAATTAAGAAATTCTTATTTAAATTAAGGGCTTTTAAAGACTAATGTCCTATTCTGATTAATTGTTTAATTTTGATTAGATTATCATTTTTTAAATATCAAAATAATCAATTATTTAATAGATAAAATTATACTGCATTTAATCTGAGCCTTTAAATAAATTATATAATAAAAAATGAATTAGAATTTGAGGGCTATTGATAAATAGAATGAGATATTTTAAAATAGGTCTTAGCTAAAATATGATGATACATAGACTTCTGCTATATTTTGGTTATAGAATAATGAAGAATCATTATAAAATGCTATTTAGTCGATATATCTTTTTACAGAATAAGAAAAAATGATTAAAGAATAAATGGATGTATTGGATGATATTATAAGTAAAAGCAATAATGAAATTTTAAGTGAATTTTAGGAGAGGTTATAATAAATTATTGATGAAAAATTTAAGAATTTAATTGTTGTAATATAATGTTAAAAGATTAAGGTGCGATAATGATATATTTTAAGATTAGACTCAATATTAATTAATGGAGGTGAGATAGGAAAATATGGATTACTAAGAGCTTATAAATTAATTGGAGAAGAGAATAGTTATATAGGAAGATGTTTTTACACAAAATAATAATAGCAATATTGTACATTTTTGATACAATTTTAAGTTGTTATTTTTATAATTTGACATTATAATTTTTTTATATTTTCAATCATATGATGTTATTAATTTGTGATAAATTTAATATAATGGTTTTGTTTTTATTTATTTATTTTATTTATTCTATTGTGTTTTCATTTTGTTACAGTCGCCTCAGATGCTAATCTTCTTCCCTCATCAAATGCTTCCTCTAGAGTACCTTGCATATAGAATGCAGCCTCAGGGTAATCATCACCTTCGCCATCAAGTAGGGCTATTTATGTTACATATTTATTTTGATGTTTTTTTTTAAACATTATTAAATTGATAAAAATATTGTATATGATAGATAACCTTTAAATCCTGTGATAGTATCTTAAAGTTCAACAAATTTACCTTTTCTTCCAGAAAATACCTCACTCATGAAGAAAGGTTATGAAAGGAATCTTTATATTTTACGAGCTCTACTTACGACCATTTTATCTTCTTCAGATAATTCATCCATACCTAAAATAGCAATAATATCTTCAAGTGATTTATAATCTTATAATAATTTTTATATTCCTCTAGAAACGTTGTAATGTCTAATATATTATTATTATTATTATTATTATAATTATAATTGATAATTACTTTTCTCCTACGATAACTGGATTTAAAAGACGTGATGTTGAATCTAATGGATCTACGGCTGGATAGATACCTAATTCTGTTAAGGCACGTGAAAGCACTGTCATGGCATCTAAATGTGCAAATGTTGTAGCTGGTGCTGGATCGGTGAGATCATCTGCTGGTACGTAAATGGCCTGCACTGAGGTAATTGATCCTTTTTTAGTTGTTGTGATTCGTTCTTAGAGGGCACCGAGATCTGTGGCTAATGTTGGTTAATAACCGACAGCTGATGGGATACGACCTAAAAGGGCGGACACTTCTGAGCATGCTTGAGTAAATCTGAAAATATTATCAATGAACAAGAGCACATCCTTACCTTTTGATATTTATTTTTTTTATTTTGTTTGTATTCAATTTTAATTATTAAATAAGTTTAAATAATGAATAAAAATACCCTCTTCATCTCTGAAATATTCTGCCACTGTGAGCCCAGTTAATCCTACTCTAGCTCTGGCACCTGGGGGTTCATTCATCTACCCATAGATGAGAGCGCAACGGGATCCAGGACCATCTACTTTAATGACACCAGATGCAATCATTTCATGATAAAGATCGTTTCCTTCACGGGTACGTTCACCGACACCAGCAAATACAGAATAACCACCATGAGCTTTAGCTACATTGTTGATGAGCTCTTAAATTAACACAGTCTTACCGACACCTGCACCTCCAAATAAACCTTTTAATTTAATAAATGATTTGCAAATATTAAAATATATATTTAAATTAATACCAATTTTTCCACCTCTGGCATATGGAGCTAATAAATCTACAACCTTAATACCCGTGATCAAAATTTCAGCACCGGATCCTTGGTCTACAAATGATGGAGCTTCTCTATGAATTGGATAGAATTTAGTGCATTACATTGGACCTCTTTCATCTATCGGTTCACCGATAACATTCATAATACGTCCCAATGTTTCAGGTCCTACTGGGATTGTAATTGGACCACCTAAATATTATATAATCAAATTAATCATTTATCATTTTAAATTAAAAAACCAGTATCCTTGACTTCTTATCCACGTACAAGTCCTTCAGTAGAATCCATAGCAATTGTTCTTACTCGCTTATCACCTAAATGCTAAGCTACTTCTAATACTAGTCTAGCGCTTGTACCTTATACTTCCAATGCATTCAAAATTGGAGGTAAATTACCTTCAAATTGGACATCAACTACGGCACCAATAACTTGTGATATTTAACCTGAAATTACCTAAGGTGCCTATGTTGTAGAGAAAGCTTGTTATTTTTTTATTTATTTTAGTTAAAATATTATTATTTAGTTTTTTAAAAATATACAAGATAAATATATAAAAATCTACCTCTCTAAACACCTCGTGTTAAAATTCGTCTCATCATTTTTTTTTTTTAATTATTTTATCTATATTTTTTTAAAATAAAAAAAATATCTTCAATTTTTTTTAATAAGTTGTTAAAAGACAATAATTTAAACCTAAATAAAATAAATAAAACAAACATATACAAGTAAAAAGATAATTTGAATAATGTAATAATAGAGTAGCTTTATTGTCATATAAATATACAATTAAAAAAAAATCATTTATATAAATTTATATTTTGTATCATACTGATTAATGTTCTAGTTTTTTTTAATCTTACATTGTTTGATGGGTCTTTACAAACTTCTATCACCAAACACCAAAGGCAGTTTCATAATTTAAATATGTATAAAACCATTAGGATGCTTCACACCCTCAGCACGCTACTCACCATTGATAATACTATCAATATAAATGAAACAATAATATGTTATAAACAGAAACTTGGAGAATGAAATATATAAGATAGCTATTAATGATATTAATGTATATATTTAAATTTTAGTAATGCTAAAGGTGTATAATAAATTGAATTGATAAATAAATTCTGTCCATACGTTTTTATTCGTCGATTCAACATTCATTTCGTAATAATTCATTTTTTGATTTAAATAAATATATATTTACCTTTAAATATTATATAAAAATTGTTATATTTAAAAATAGCTGAAAATATTTGGCTCGAAAATTTATAAGTTGACAAATTTTATGTGTTATAAATTTTTAATCAGATGGGTTCTTCTTTCATTTACACAGATTCCCTTAATTATACTTTTCTCTACCATTCATCCTAGAGGTGATTCATTTCAGCTGCTAGTATTTATACAGTTTATCTGAATGCTTCTTCAGGTCTTAAATTACCATTAGTTTATGCCTTAATTTCTATTTTATGCTATAAAGGGTGAATTTATCTATAACCGGAAAAAGTAATATCTTTATGCCTCAGGAGACCCATTCGAATCAAATTACCTTTAATTTATATTATTTGTATAAATTAATATAAATAAGATGATACCCAATGTGTGATCTTCAAGATAAATTTTTATAGAACATGCATTATTTATACGCTTTTCGTCATCGATTTCTATTCGTGATGTGATATCACCACGATCTATACGCTGTCCTAAATAATATTCACGTAATTTTGATCGAAAATCTTCTCCGTTCATTCTTTTAAAAAATTTAAAAAATTATATTTATGTTTTTAAAATAAATATAAAATATTCTCAGTCTAGGATTTTGATTGAATTCTTTATATAAAAAATCTTGTAGGATATTGATCAAAAACTTATTATTATATTTGTATTCGTGAATTGTATTTTATATATAATATTTGAATATAATATTTATATATAATATGTATTATAATATAAATTAAAAATGAATAAAAAATATAATTATGATAAGTATTTAACACCTATTACAAAACATCATGGCTATGTATAAAAACATTTAAATTCAGATGAAGATTCAGATAAAAAGATTCCAATCAAACCATTCTAGTCTAGAACTTAATAAAAAAATATTATGATATTGTAACGTATATAATTAAATTATATTTATATCTAAAATAAAATATTAATAAAATAACAATCATTTCATCATAGCTAATAATATTTCACAAAATTTCAATTAAAAGTTTGAATAAGAAAGAAGGTATCGGATATTAATTATTTTAATGAAAAAAATAAAATAAAAATAGGAAGCTTTTAGACAAAATATTTTCCAATGAAAAATAATAGGAAGCATTTTAAGACATAAAATTACCTTCGATAATAAGTTAACCCAATTCAAAATGTATATTATTATTTAACAATAATAATAAAAAAAATTATAAATAGCATCATAAAATAAATATGCAAGTTTTAAATAATTTGATAACCCATATTAGGATGCGTAAGGGGAATTAAATTTTGGAATTGAATAATAATTTAGGTAAGGCATGTAAAATTTCTCAGTTTAAAGAATTTCTCATATTTAATCAGATCCTTATTAAACCTCTTCTAAAAAAAAAGAATAAAAAAATTAAATTAATTGGTCTATTAAAACGAAGGCAGGATGCTAGATTAATAAACTATCTAAAACCAACCAAGATTCAGCAATAGTAAATCCACTTATTCTTGAAACGTAAATAAATTAATTAATAAATAAATAAATTAATAAATAAATAAATACTTTTAAAATAGCATTGGGTATAGCTTATTTGCTGTCTGTGATGGCCATGGTCTTCAAGGGCATATTGTATCAGCCTATATAAAAAATAATCTACCTAGTATTAATTATCTATTCTTAATTAATTAATTAATTAAAAAAAATTATAAAAAAAAGAAACCATAGCCAAAAATATTAAAAATTCTGATTTGAACTCCGTATAAATTCATCAAATTCTAACTAGATCATTTAGCTCAATCAATCATGAAATATGCTCGTCCGATTTCGATACAAATTTAAGCGGATCTACATTAGTAGCTGTTTTGATATAAAATAATAAAGTTTATTTATAGAATCTAATAACATATAAATAAATTACAACAGTTATATTGTGCAAATGTAGGTGATTCGCGGGCTATTTTATTTAGATTGGATATAGGCGTATGGAATATAGTTCCGCTGAGCATAGATCATAAACCTGACAACGAAAGAGAACATAGACGTATAATAGATAGAGGCGGTAGGGTAGAATCATAGAGAGGATTGGGTGGAAGGCCAGTGGGCCCCCTTAGAGTATGGTTACAATATTTTGATGCACCCGGATTAGCTATGACGCGAAGTATGGGAGATAAATTGGGAGCATAAGCAGGAGTTACATCAGATCCAGGTTTATTTTATATTATAATAATAATAATAATAATAATAATAATAATAATAATATATAATCTATTTTTTTAGAGATTCTTGAATTTGATATTGATGAAAGAGATAAATTTATGATTGTAGCATCAGATGGAGTTTGGGAGTATATGACTAATAA
>Ga0102912_1000179_pt1 | contig 10124 bp, 7 predicted proteins | sample Colrivmeta1560A3_FD_78499 | JGI IMG/M metagenome (GOLD analysis project Ga0102912, IMG submission 78499) | Estuarine microbial communities from the Columbia River estuary - metaG 1560A-3 | ecosystem: Environmental > Aquatic > Marine > Intertidal zone > Estuary | place: USA: Columbia River Estuary...
AGCAACATAGAGTAATCCGGGTTGTTGTTGTTCAGACTTTATATCCCCTGGATCTATGATCAAATGTCGAAACTGGTCCTCTTCATCAAATCCTGCTTCAAAGCCCTGAAACTTGTGTATAGTTGTACCCCATGCTGAAACTAATGGGCAGAATGTTACCGAGCAGCATGATTTTTGGCACAATAGGGTTTTCATTGGGATAGGTACATGCTATCGCCAGCCTTGGTTAGTATCATTTGAAAAAAAATAATCATTTTATGCATATTTTTCTTACTCACTGTTTTGTGAAGTGTATCCCATGGAGCAACGTTGGATGGTAATTTCAGGTTTGGAAAATCAACTACCACATAGTTTGGCAAGTGGTAGTGTTGTTTGTCATTTGGCCCAACTGGTCTGTCTTTATAGTCAATTTCAACCACGTGGCCTATAGCTCCGTTGAATAATCCAAATTGTGGGATGAAGTTAACTGCTGAGATTGCAACTCTTGCACCGACTCATATGTCTGTGTGTTTAATATATTTTGCATGATTGAAATGACTCATGCATGCTCCTGAATTCTGTTTGTCATTGTTGAGTCTCTTTGTGTCATATGTACAATCAAGCCTTGCAATTGGCTTGTTTTTGTTTTTAGAGGTGTGTATAAGCATTTCTTGATTCTTGAAGTCTTTGTCTGCATTCTTGGCAAATAGCCACATAGTTTTCTCATCATTTTCCAATTTGCTTTTGAATTCTTCATCGTAATAGATAAGGTGCAATTTTGAAAGTATATTTGCGTCCTCCCTTGATGGTTCGCCTGTGCGTAACCTTCCAAGAAGGTTGCGGAATCCCAAATTTTTAACTCTGTAATTTTTGTCCAGGAAGAACACTGTTTCTGTCATTATATGTGTGAATATGTAAGTTCCACGCTGACATAGAAGTTGCAATGTTGTCATTCTTGTTGTTGGTGTTTGCTTTGTTGTGTCACTCATCTTCGAGTATCCCTGTATTGCTCCTTCATCTATTACTGGGAATAATTGAAAATCGTCACCAAACAATAACACGACCGGAACCCCACCCCATACTTCTTTGCTATTTTGTCCCCTGAATGCACACTCTCTTACATTCCTTTCTGTTACAGCCAAGATTACTGAACTTAACATGCTTCGCTCATCGATCATGAGACACAATAAGTTTGACAGTTGTTTTTTCAGCTGCTCTTTTGTTGTCTCATTCATTGATTCTTCAGGGCGTGGCACATTTATTCCAAGCAAACGATGAAGTGTTGATCCCTTTACATTGAATGCAGCAGAACCTGTTGGCGCTCCTACTTGAATTGATGAATTCATTTGTGTCAACTGTCGGATTATGGAGATGACCGTATTTATGATATATGATTTTCCTGTTCCACCACAACCCATTATAGTTGCTCGTAGTGGTTTGTAGTTCGAGTCATTGTTCAAAAATTTCACAATTGTGTCAATCGAAGCTAGCACAACTGCTTGTTGTTGTTTTGACAGGGCATCAAGTTTATAACCAGTTCCGTCCTTTTTAGTAGGAATTTCAACAATTTGATCATGGCTTTCATTGTAGTATTCTTTGGCAATGTGATCAACATATTCTTTCCCATCAATTGTTGTATGTCTGCGTTCTGTGAAATCACATATTGACCAGTCCTTGTTTTTTCCAATGTCTACAATCACATCATTGATATTAGCATCATTCAATGTGGTATCTGTGAAATGGTTATTGTGTATCCAACCTGTTAATCTTTGACAGGTTTCTTCATCTAAATTCTCTTCATCAATGTCTGGATGATTAACACCCTGTTTGACAAGTATTTCAAGCTTTTTCTGACGTGCATATTTCATTGCAGTGTGATATTGGAATGTGACCGAAGAGGGAACCTCTTTATTGTCCATCATGGATAGAAATGTATATATTGTTTTTTGTTGGTCGTTTAGGATGCTGTTCAGAGTATTATCCTTACTCCATGGTCTGTGTAGTATCAGCATTGCTCGTGCATATGCATAATCAACAGGAAATTTAGGTATGCAATTCATTCCCTTGGGAACCAAGATCCGATGTTCATTGTTGAAAACAGTATCTCTTTCATTACAATCACAATCATTGTCATCTAAGCCATCGGTATTTGATTTCTTGAATGTTGATGTAACAAAGACCCTGTAAAAGTATTGTTCCAGAGAAAGATCTCTATATTTTTTTTGTCGATTCCGATATACAGTGATAATATCTCGCTTTTTGTCATGCACTGTATCATCGCACAAGACCTGACCCTGAGTGATGGACACATATGTCATACAGTCAGAACAGATTACAAGTTCTTGATCATCAACCATATGAACACCTTCTTGTATGCTAATAACACGGTGGCCTGAGAAATGATGTAATGCTTTTTTGGTTATCGTGTTCACACCAGACATGTCATCATCTTGTGTTCTGTCATTTGGAAAAATATTCATAACGTGAATATTTTGTCAGATAATTCTTATTACGTGGAAAAATATTCAGAATGTGAATATTTTGTCAATTGTTTGAAAATGAACTCACTTTAATATGATGTTTTGGATGGCATCTTTTTCGGATTGTGATGTGTTGTGTCTCTTGCCTGTGTACGCCACAACATATCGACACACATCCTCTATTTCACTTATATCTGGACAACGTGGATCAGAATAATAAATCAATAGCTTGATGTCACAGTTAGCTCTCCAGCTTCTCAATAAAGTTCTGCTGTGTTGAACAACTCTTTTTGAAAAAGTGCGTTTCATTCTGAAGTGGGAAATGCCTTTTTTGTCTATGATAATTCTTGACTGTGGCATATGAGGAAGACCTTTTGTGTCCATTTTACCAAATTCTGACTCTGTTCCAAAATGCACGCGGCAAGTTCGTGGAGTATTTGTCTTTTTTGATTGTAGGCAGTAGTTGTTACACTGATGACACATGCAATCTTCTGCAAGTCGTCTAACATCTTCAATTTGATCATGGCATTCACAATACCTCTTGCCAAGGGGGGAACTTTCGTAGTCTGGCTTTCGCTTGGGGTCATCATCAATAGATACATCTGCTGTCATATCCAAGTTCTCATGTGCATACTTATCAAGTACATCTGATTTTTCTTCAGGAGTTCTTGCTTGATAAAACTCCTGTAAGTACGCTTTATCTCGTGAAATTCCAATAATATGTAAATGAATGGCACCCCGACCTGGTGCAAATTCCACCCTGCCCCAATAGTGCTCAATACCAAGTGCCTTTTTAAAAACAGTTACCATGTATGATTTTGCTCGCTTCATGAAAAATTCATTAACGTACAAGGGATATTTTCTAGCAGCATTGGCCATTGATATCCTACAACCACTGTTGATTGCTTCAGCCCTTGGGTAATTCTTGGCATTCACCTCCAATTGTGCAAGTAATCTTTTCAAGTCTGGCCACCAATTTTCAGCACAGGACAATGTGATGAAGAAAGTTGGAGGGCCATTACCACGTGCAATGTGATGATTGATCCAGTGTTTAAGATCTTCAGTTTTGCTCCTCCAAAAATTATCACTCCCTTTTATATTTCGTGCAAAATACCTCAACATGCTTATATATTTGGTATTTTTGTTTCGTAGCTGTTGTTTGAGTTGTTCCACAGTTGGTGGGTCTTTTCCTATGAATCTGTCTGAATTGAAAAAGAAATTACCCTCTCTGTTGTTTGTATGTCGTTGAATAACATTGTACAAATTTAAACCGAACAAGCTGTCATCAAGGAATCTGCCATCATAATATCGCAACAGATGCTGTCCCCACTCTTTGATGGGTACTTCCCCTCGTTCGATATCATATATATCACCAATTCCTCCGGGAAATAACCATGGATATGAGTTGACAAATATATGTTTCGTATAGTCATATTCGCTGTCAAAAATTTGTGAGCAAGTGAAAAATATTCATGACGTGAATATTTTTCCGTAAATGAAAACTCACTTGACTGGGTTATCATGATCTATCGACGGGAAATCCATAACTTTTGACTCTTGGTTTGTGTCGGTTGCTATTTCTATCAGTGATTGAATAATGTTGGTATTTTGTTCATTTGGTAAAGGGTTGCTTTTGTTTGGATGCATACTGCCAATTTCAACATCACATAAATTTCCAGCAGAATCACTGAAATCAAGTCTTCTGTGAGCATACGAAACATTATCTTCTTGTGTTAACATAACCTTGTAGTGTTGAGAGCTTTTTGTCAAAAGCATTGTGCCTTCTTGACCAAGATTTGCCTCATCATTGCCCTTCATCCAATCCAAATTCGATTCATTTATTGTTACATTTGAGTAGTGTGGATTGTGTTTCTTCAACCAATTCAGTGCATCGATAACATTTTGTCGGTTCACTCGCATAGACTTTGGATAGACTGCAGAAGTGTCTTTGTTACCTATGTATCGTACAAACACAAGTATATCTTCCTTTCGGTTTGGCAGCTCATTGCACATTTTGGCAATATCTTGTGGAAATGCTACACAATGTCCCGTTAATGCAAAGGTACCATTGGATAGATGGACAGAAGGTACAAAGGTTGCACATCTTCTAATGAGGAGTCGCTCAGCAACTGTAAGTCTTTTCAACTCCAGTGGAATTTCAAAGTGAGGAATTTTCTTCCCTGCCTTATCCAAAACATATGATCCATCATTGTTCACCTCAAACCACACCGGATGGAGGTTATTTCTCAAATAGTAATCATTGTCTTTTCGTTTAAGACATTTCTTGCAGGTGTACATGTCCTTGTCTGATATGGTGCTTTGCATATGACATTCCAAGCACACATTGCATTTGACAATGTTAATGTTGTTTGTAATAAATTCAAATTCAAGAATCTCTTCCATGATAAGGATATCCCTCTTGGTGGGCATTCTCTTGTTGGTGTTTGCATATTTTCTTGGATCCGGAACAATGTCAGTGTCAATAGTAACAGTGAGTCTTGGTGCACCGGATAGAACATAGCGATTGTATCGCAATACAATGTTCTTTCTTGCCTTAGTAAACATGTCTTTAGACTTGGCAGTTAATATATCAGGAAGACCACCATTTTTTGGTCTGAATACTTCCTTGCATCTACCAATTTCAAGCATTTTTTTGTAACAATCGTTGATGGAATCAATAACTTGGAAGTAATCTTTACTCATAAATTCAACCCAGTCAAATTGTATATAATTGGTTTCCAAGTTCAGCTTGGTTCGTAATCGTTTGCATCTTCTACCTCTACACATTTGAGTCTTTCTTGTCATGCCTTCACTTGTGCGCTCCCTTCTATTGCGTTTGCTGCTAGCCTGACCTGATGATATATCGATATGATATCAAATTAATATGCTTGATATAAATGAAAAATAATCAATTCACGAATATTTTTCCAAATTCATCCTTACCATTTCTTGGATGAGTTTTTATTTTGTTGTCATCATCAGATGATTGTGAGTCCTCTTTTAGATATTGATAAGATTTTGACGAAGATTTCATAGTATTAGAAAAATATTCAGAACCTGAATATTTTCACATTGCGGTCATTGACACATACCTTCCGAAAAACAGCAATTGTCTTTATTACTGGAATTTGTGTCTTCGACATAACTTTCTGAGAATGTACTAGTGCATCCCACAAAAAAGGTACAGTTTTCAAGCTTCATCCATGTTGATAAAGGATCTGTCAAGAGACCGCATGCTCCTCCACCGTACATTTTCACACGCCTGACTTCATGAATATATGGTCGTAGGATGTCTCTATTTGCTAAGGTAACTTCTTTTTTGTCTGGTGTACTCGGATCAAGAAGCCTGACTATTGTTGATGATTTGGTATTACTTCTGTTTTCTTGTTGACAATACACAACCAAATCACCCGGACAAAGCAAACCATTTGTCGACTGCAATACAGCAGCATCATCAGACTTGTTGTCGCCACTGCCTTGACTTTCTTTATAGTAAAAGAAATCATTTTTCATTGAGTCATCGCCGTTACTATTCATAGCACTTTCTTGCTGACCATACTTATTGATTGCTTGTGTTGATGAGAACTTGTGATATAAATTTGTCATGAGATGGAATGCACCATGACGAAGTTTGATCAAATCAGATCCAGCAACAGTAAGTTTGTTATCACTCAAAAAGACATGACCAAAATGTGTGTCAATGTCTTCATTAGAAATCATACAACCTGATAGTCCTATAAGACTGTGGATATAACGGAGAATTCCAATCCCACCATCGAAGTCATTCTTTGATATGCGTACTGATAATAGCATTTTTGATTGAGTCAATGTATAAAAGATTTACCTGATGACTGAAAACACTGCCCTCACTCACTCTTTGACTTTTTTAGCGGCATAGATCGCTTAGTGAATGGATTAATAAACACATTCTTGTCTGAACTCCTGAATTGGCATCTATAAAGCTTGTTCAGAAGGAGTCTAATGTTGTTGGCATAAACATATACTAGACATGGTTCCAGTATGCTCTTGCCAGGCTCAAGATGAAGTATGCAGAGATGATCTGATGTAATGAGCCTCAAATCATGTGCAGCAGTATTTTGCAGGCCAGTCACAACAAACAGAGACTTGTGGTTCTCATGATATAAGGGTATGATCAGAAATTTGTAGTCAAAAACTTTCAAATTCATCTTCCCTATTATCTCAATCCACCTGTCATGAGGTTGTGAAATCAGTTTTGCAAAAAAATTAACCCTGAAAGAGAATACATCTTTGCTTGAAAAAGTAAGCCTGTATTTGGAATTATTATAGAAAAATATTCAGAATCCGAAAATTTTTCTCATATTATATATAAACATAACTCACCAATCTATACAAAGGTCACATACATTGTCATCAATGTCTTGACCAGGAATCAAGGATTGAAATGAGCCACGATTAAAGGTCAGTTTCTCTTGCTTTGAGAATTTGTTATATATTGCATTGTCTAAATCTTGATAAGTCATTGTTTTTTTGAGAATGACATCAAACTCATGTAACCCTTCTCCTGATTTGTGTAAGGACTTATCAGAATCAATGAATGGCATACTGAAATCACATGAACCACATTCATTGATTAGAGACATAATATGCTTTTCAAGTAGGTTGTCTGAATCAATGCCATGTTTGGCATAGGCTTCTTGGCGATCTAATTCATTCATAAGTACTTTCACTGCTGCACCATTAACAGCCTGGTCTGGTCGAGTGAATTTTCTTCGCAACACTTCGAAGACATCATATCGAAAAATTAATACTGATTGTGAATCAATATTTGGCGGCATCATTGATAGGATTTGCTCTGGCAGATTTAAGAGAGCAATGTTTCGCTTTGATGTCTTTGATTTTCTGCTTAGATGGTACGTGGACCAATTCTTTTCATTAGTGAGTATCATGACCGGCTTCATAACACATGGAGAGAGATGACATCTTACTTCTTCCATTGAGGAATGCTTGATCACATTGACTATCACTTCATATTGGTGACACATATGGTCATATGACAATATTCTACCAGACATTCCTCTCATGCTATTATTGCCAAAACAAGAATCCATGACTTGAAATGTATAGTATCTTGCGTCATGGTAACATGCTTGATAGATGCGATTTGCCTCGTTGATTATATAGGATGAGACAGGATTGGATTGATGGAAATAATCCACATTTTCAACAGAAGAGAGCAATCCATGTCGAACAAAAAGATTGGCAATGTACCATCTTATGCCTGGAACAACCAATAATTCATGATTGATGAATGGAGCCCAATATTGAAGGCGCAAATTTGACAAAGACATACTACTATTGTCAGAGTTTGATGAGCCTGAAACAAAGGAATAAGCAACAAAATGTGAACAGATTAACACCGAAGTTAATGACATTCATTGTTAAATAAACCATACAATGCACAATCAACCCATCCCAATGCTAGTACAATTACAATATCCTCACAAAAATAGAGGAAACCAAAAGATCATAAACACAGACATAACCAAAAGAAACTTGATGTGCAATATCTTGATATCTTCAAGAATTTCGATTGATCAGAATTGCATGTTCATATATAGAAAATCCTGGAACATTATTTGATCAGAAGAAAAATATTCATAACTTGAATATTTTTCCGGATGTGTCTTGATGTCTTCAGGAGTTTCGATTGGTCAGGATCATATAATCAAATATCAAATATCTTGGAATATTTTTTGATCGGAAGAAAAATATTCATAACTTGAATATTTTTCTGAATTACTTGTTGTATTTTTCTTCGAAAATATTCCAATCAGGGAGACTAGTCTTCGAGTTGTATCCACGGTAGCAATGAGCCCTCTCACTCAAAGGTACCTCAGACCAGGATGTGTATCCGACATAATCTTTCAGTATGCGAATTATGTCATAATCAACCATGAAGTGGTTAAGCCAGTTATTGGAACTGATTGAGTATCCCCCACTGAACTGAGCATCAATGTCGTTGGTTAGCTTTTCTGCAGCCAAATCATCGCTCAATGAGCCATTCATTAGATGATTATAAAGACCCTGTGCGTGGTCCTTGAGGTGATCAAGCAAGAGAACACCAACAGGATTTTTTTCACGCTTTTTCATTGAGAAAGTTAGAAAGTCAATGGCATCTCTTACGATAAGAAAACCATTGCTCCCAATTTTGGTATCGTAGGTTACAACAAAAGACATCCTTTTAATGGTATTTCCGCTTTTGCCGTTTTTGGGTGGTAAACGACGCCATACACTTTCTTTTCCAAATTCATTCTTTCGTATGTTGATTTCTGTATAGGAATGACAGTGATTAGTATCAATCTTGGCATTTTTCACCAAATTCATCTTCCTTGCCAATGTGTGTAGGTATCCACGAAGAAAGGAATCCTTCAATGGCCACGCTTTGAGAAAAGCACCAAATACAACAACATAATGGCTTTTGCCGGTTTTTCCATTTATGAATGGACCAGTGACATAGACATCCAACATATTGGACTTGGCAGACTTGTTAATATTTGATGCCAGCTCTTCCTTGAAATTTCCACCACAAAGATCAAACACGTCTCCATCAGCATCAAACTTGGTGGTCTTTCCATCAAATTTAACCTGTGTCTCTGCATATGGATTACTAACTTGCGCATCATTAGTAGGAACGGCATCATTGCTGTGCATAGTTGTACTGACTGTTGTTGCATACGACTCATTAACAACAGGTGTATCATTACTTGACGGGTAAACTTCACCCTGAAAAAGACCGTCTGAAACATAGAGGTGATCCGATGATATCATTTTGGTAGCTTGAATTTCATTTTGATCCCAGTTGCTATCTCCCTTTTCGTTTGAGTTGGGATCAACGCTGGAATGTGGTTTTCCATCTTCAACATTGCTGACATTATTGTAGGATAAATTCTCCATTTTCCAATCAGAAAAACCGACCGTCCAAGTAGGCATGGACTTCGCAACTTTCCATCCCATAACCATAAATTCAAACTTGTCTTGAATAATACCAAAGGCAGTGGAACATTCTTCAGTGTCAGAAAGATTAAACGCAAAATATTTACCACTGGAGTGCTCAATAATCAAAAATTTCATTTCGTCTTCTTCGATGAATTTCATGATTTGTTCCTGAGAGAGCACTTTATTGAATGTTCTTTTGTCGGAAAAAATATGACGTAGAAAAATATACAGAACATGAATATATTACCAGATCGGAAAAATAACCAGATATCATATATAATGATATTATCAACTTACCGGTAAGACGTAGCCTCCGATGTGTCAATCAACATAGACTTATGATCGTAAATGAGGCAAAGGAAGTCTTTGACGAGTTGGGTTTTGGTGGTTGCAATAGGAAGGAATGTGTAAGGAGCTTGACCACCAACGATTGTGATCAATTTAATTAAAGCCATTTGGAGATCTTTAACCTTGAATTTGTTGATTAAGAAAGCCAACTGGTGAGCTTGGCCAGATGGCAATTCGTCATCACCAGAGACGTATTTCAAGCATTCATTCTTGACATCTTCGGGATCGACAAAGTCGATGAGGTACGCGTCTTTCTTCGGCACGGTGAAAGACAGAGCGCGAGGGGGTTGTGAACTTGTCAAGACAGAATCATTTGTCGACGGCGTCGACGCGGCCGTC
>Ga0102912_1000180_pt1 | contig 10111 bp, 4 predicted proteins | sample Colrivmeta1560A3_FD_78499 | JGI IMG/M metagenome (GOLD analysis project Ga0102912, IMG submission 78499) | Estuarine microbial communities from the Columbia River estuary - metaG 1560A-3 | ecosystem: Environmental > Aquatic > Marine > Intertidal zone > Estuary | place: USA: Columbia River Estuary...
ATTATAGGGTATATAATTAAATGAGTATAATTAAATGAGCTTTAAGGTATTGAAATTTTAAAATATGGAATATTAAAATTTATATTTTAAATTTAGTATTATGCAGACTTGGTGTTTCAAACAAAGTGTTTCGGTATAAATTAAAAGTTTAAAATATGATGGTGTTTTAATTATTTTATTTATTTAAGATGTTTAAGTAATTAATGTAAGCCCCATTGACGATAGCAGTTTAAGGATATAATTGGATATGAAATTCTTAATTAGTGAATCATAATTGAATTAAAAAATTCTAAATAATTTTAGTGTTATTAGTCTAGAAAATCCTAAGATAAATTTGATATGTATGGTAGTAATGGAATAAAATAAGCTATAGCTTTTGTTCCCTCCTTACAAATGAAAAAAATAAATTATGTTTTCTTTTTTTGATGGATGTGTGTATAATTTTTTTGATTGAATTATTTTTTTTATATATATTCATTTTTATTTTTAAATTAAAAATTAAATAAAAAAATATCCATTAAAAATTTACGCGGGTATTCAAATTAAAAATGGGGTTAAATTTATATGGTTATATTTTTTTGTTTTATTTAGTTTTAAATTTAAGTATATATTTATATAATAATATATATCTATAAAATATTAATAAGAAGTAGTATGTGGATAAAAGAAATAATATTGGATGGTTTTAAATCATATGCAACACGTACAGTAATAAGTGGATTTGATTAATAATTCAATGCTATAACTGGTTTAAATGGTTCTGGAAAATCAAATATTTTAGATGCTATATTATTTTGTTTGGGATTGAGTAAAGAATATGACATAGTAATAATTTATATATATATATATATATATATATATATGATTTAATAGTTGCGTATTAGGAAGCTTTAGGAATTGATTTATAAAAATGGTACAGCTGGTGTTACTAGGGCTGAGGTATCTTTATTGATTGATAATTCTGATGTGGAGAATAGTCCTAGTGGATATTAGGATGTTAAAGAAATATTGGTAACACGATAGATTTCTACTGATAATAAATCAAAATATTTTATAAATGGTCATTCTGAGACATAAAAGAATTATAAAAATATGTTTCGATCTGTTTAGTTGAATATAGATAATCCTCATTTTTTGGTGGCTTAGGGTAGAATAACTAAGATAATAAATTTAAAGCCTGGGGAATTAATTGGAATGTTAGAGGAAACAGCTGGAACATCATTATATAATGAGAAGAAGCGTGAGGCTTAAAGAACAATAGAAAAGAAAGAGGAAAAATTAAAATAGGTTAATGAATTGATAGAATAAGAGATCCGTCCATAGATGGATAAGTTAGTTCGTGAGAAGAATATGTTTTTGGTATGGCGTACTTAGGAGGCTGAGAAAGAGCGATTAAGATAGAGTGTGGTTTCTTATGAATATTATAGAAAATATTAAATGTTAATGAGCCGATAGGAGGAGAGTCTTGCATTAACTGAATAAATCTAGGATTATAAAAAATAATAATAATATTAATAGTGTTAATTGGATGAATTGATCAATGATTTAAAATCAAAAGGCGATATAAATGAGATCGGAATTAAATTTGAGTAGGTTGATAAGTAAGTAAAAAAGAATTAAGCTATTTGTATAAAATTAGAGAGGGAATTAGAAGTTGCTAAAAAGAATAAAGAGCGTAGTGAAAATGATAGAATAAAACATGAGTAAGCTGTTAAAACATTATAATCTGATATAGAGCGCCTATAATCCCGTGCAGAGTTTATAGGTCGTAGTATCGAATAAATGAAATAGGAATTATTAGAAAAAAAAGATTAATTGAGCGAATAGTAGCGATTGAGTAAATCAAGTGAAAATAATGAGGATGCTAAGGCTGTGATATAGGAGGAGACACGTAATACAGAACGATATTTGAATCAGTATAAAAGTACTAGAGACTAGTTACAGGATAAGTTGAGGAGGTTGAATGATGATATTAATTCTACAAAACGAATTGCCGAAACATCAGAGCGGGATTAAAGTAATATGGCAACAAAATTAAATATCCTCAGAAATGAAATTGATAGAATTGAAAAAGATTTAGAGGGTGGTATTTAGTTGGAAAATGAATAAGCCTAATTAAAGAACAAGAAAACCGATTGCGAGTAAGTCATACATGAGTTGAGTCAAAAGCTATAATAGATTCCTGGCAACTAGATGATAGTGAATTTAGCTAATTTAAAGGGATGGGATCGATCTAGAATATTTGGTAGAGTTTTTGAATTGTTTGAATTGTAGGATGATACATACTCCAGGGCCATCGAATACGGTATAGGACCAAAAATAACCAACGTTATCGTTGATGATGAGGATACTGTCACTGAGATGTTCAGGCAGGATATTATTAAAATGCATACCTACTATATACCCAACTCAAGGGTTTAGTAATTTTAGGCCAGCGATGATCTCATCAGGGCAGCTGATCATATAGCAAAGGAGCGAGGAGGATTAGCTAAGCCTGCAGTATAATTGGTATCATATCCTAAAGAATTGACTAGGGCTATGTGTTATGTTTTTGGAAATTTTGTAATTTATTTATTTATTTATTTATTTATTTATTTATTTATTTATTTATTTATATATTTATATTTATTTTAGATTGTAGCCTCATCTATGGATATAGCATAGTAGGTAGCCTATCATCCGGCTAATAGATAAAAGTTTAGGGTGGTTACATATGATGGTGATATTGTTGATCCATCTGGTACTATTACTGGTGGTTATTAAAGTAGCAATTCATCGTTTTTGCCTAGAGCGCGGGAGATGGTTAAGCTTAAAAATCAAATCAAGATCGAGCATGCAAAAAGGGATCAATTGTCAGAGCAAATACGTTTGCGTGAGGAGGATTTTCGATTTCATACTCAACTGAGATAATAATTATAGGAAAAGCGGTATCATTATGATTAGCTGTTATAAAAGTAGCAAAAATCTCTAAATGCTTAGGCTATAGATTTAAATGGAATGGAGGCAGAGCGTCGAGATTTGGGTGAATAGTTATCATCTATTGAATGCAAATTATCAGAATATGAAGAAAAGTTATCTAATTTGGTTTAGTCTTAAAAATAATCGGGTAAAAGCGCTAGGTAGGTTCTTAAAGAGTAAATAGATCGTTCTGTGAGGGAAATGGATAAATTGAAGGTGTAGCTGACAAAGTAAAAATAGGATTTTTAGGCGATAGAGGTAGATTAGGAGAATTGTCGTTAGGAGATATAAAAAGCTTAGCGTAGTATTAGTGAGGAATTATAATATACTAGTGTATATAATGATAGTATTAGGGAGTTATAATAATAGTTTTAATCTAATTAAGATATTTAATAAGAATTATAGTAGTTGCGAGATTAATTGGATAGGGATAATTAATAGGCTCTATAGTCTGTGACTAGATTGAATGAATAAATAAATGAATTAAATAATAATTTGGAGATGGTTGCATCTGAGAGACAAAGGGCTGAATCTGAATTTTCTAAATATAAAAAAGATATGCATGAATTTAAGTAGGAGCTAATTAATTTAGAGTAAAAAAATGATTTTATAAAGAAGGATAAGAATGATTTAATGTTAAGGGAGCTACCAGAATATTTGGCATACTTACCTACATTTGAATATGAGCTAACCAGGGACCGATTATAGCGATTAGAACATGATTAAAATAGATTATCTAAGTAAGTTAATTTTAAGGTTGAGGCAATGACTGAATAGGTAGAAAGAGAGTTTTAGGGTTTAGAGGAAAAAAGAAAAATATTGGTTAACGATAAATCAATGCTTACCTCTAATATGGTTGAATTGGATGATAAGAAAGCCCTTACCCTCGAACGCTGCTACCATGAGGTCAATAAGCATTTTGGATAGATATTCAGTAGTTTATTAGGTGGAGCATAGGCTCGTATCTCTAAAATAGAAGGAAAATAGCTAGAAGATGGGCTAGAGCTAAGCGTAGCATTTAATAATAAATGGAAATCATCACTATCTGAATTATCGGGTGGATAACGCTCATTGCTGGCATTATCATTTATATTAGCGCTATTAAAATATAAACCAGCACCATTCTATATATTAGATGAAGTTGATAGCGCACTGGATCTATCCCACACAGAAAATATAGGTTATTGATTTTTAATTTTAACAATTTAATTTTATCAAATTAGGATAAATTTTATCATAGAATTTCAAACAAAGTCAATTTATTCTAATATCACTTAAAGATGGAATGTATTAAAATGCTAATGTACTATTTAAGGTATAATTTTTAGATGGAGTTAGCAAGATAGATAGATTTGCTATCAAAGATAAAAAAAAAGAATAATAATTGTAATAAAAGCAATAATAATAATAACAATTGCAATAGTAAAATAAATAAAATATTTTTTGATTTCAGTATAAAAAAAATAAAATAATAATTCATATTTATAATTAATTTTTAAAATGATTTTTTTTAAATATACAATAATATATAAAAATAACATAATCCCAATTATTATTTAACATATATATATGAATACCAATTTCAAATAGCAAACAATATCAAAATCAAAATATATACCAGACGCTCTCGATCATTTAATTTAAACACCAATAAATACAAAAAATTAAAATAAATAATTAAATTAATCCATTTAATTCATTCCATAATACTAAGTCCATAAACCTATTGATTATCAAGTGACCAGAGTTTAAAAATATTGGGGGGAAGTCTCCAATTACCCAAAAATCGAATCATAAAAATATTTGAAAAAACCAATGGAATATCGTGAGGAGGAGGTATTTTTTACAATGCCTTAAGAATAGTTGATGAATCTTATGAATTAATATAAAAATTAAATTACTGAAGATTATTAAAAATAGCTCATAGCTCAGTAATATCGTAAATAATAATAGTAATCAAAAAACGATGTTCTCGGTTTACTTAATGATTTATCGAAATAATCCTAAGAGACATACCATAAGGATCTTCCTCATAACAGGCGTCAAAATCACAAGAATATACCCTAAATATATAATCAGATCCCAGAATAGTAAATTGATAATCATAATCGTCATCATCGTAATAATCATCATTAATATTTAAATCTTGATTAAAATAATGAGGGTAATTATATCGAAATGACTTCGGATGAATTTAAAAGATTGTTAGGCTAATCAAGTGTTCAGTTAGAAAAGGAGATTCATTTAAATTCCGAGGAGGAATAGGAATTATAGAATATATAAAAATAATTGCGATTGAGTAGATCGGAGCTAGAGTAAATGGAAATTGATGATTTTAAATAGCTCTTAAAAAAAATGTATAAAGCTAAAAAATAAAAGCCAAATTTAATCCCGGAACCAGAAGAAGAATGAAAATTTTATGAGTGAAAATTTATTATTTCATTTGATTTGATAGACTAATTATAAATATATTAACTAAATTTTATAAAACTTTATCCATTAATTTTTAAGCAGTATAGAAAAATTAAAAAAAATCTTCAACCCTTGCTTTATTATATTATAGATCCATCATTATTTATAAATATACTCTAATGCCTTTCATTAAATCTCTTTGATTTCACAATTATTCCATCTATTTTAAAAGGTTCTATACGATCAGGGTCTATAAAATTTCTTTATTATTATTATTATTAATATTTATAAAATGTAAAAAAATACTTCATCTGCAATGTATTCAAGGTTTTTTTTTCGCATACAGCTGATACCATTATTATAAATTTGTTATTTGGAAAACTAGAGGATACCTATATATATATATATATATTAATTTGAATGTGTATTATTTATTACCTCATTTATAGAAATTTTTTATTCCTATGAATGACCATGATGTAATTTAATATCAAAAGAACCTGTTATAATAGTTGATCCTTGTTTGTTGAATAAAATTTCTTTTGACTCTCTTTCTGTTGTAAATCTAAATAATAAATTTTATCTAAAAATTTAAATAAATTACATTTTTATCTAAAGATATATCTTATTATCATTATCAACAATAACACCTTATTGCATTAATCTAAAATCTATCAAGAATTTTTTATTTTTATACAATGGAGTTTCCAAAATTCTATCTAGCTACAGCTAGTATTAATATTACATTAATTTATTACTAGTCGCCTTATTATCAAATTGTTATATTTTTTGTATGATCAATTAATCATTTTATTATCCTATACGTACCTTATAAGTACTAATTATCGCTTATAGATCATCCACTTTTTATTATAAAGATGATAAATGATCATCTACCTAACTTTAGTTCGGAGATATTATTATAATTTAATCACACAATTTAGTTATATTTTCTAAATTCTATTTGAAATCTAAGAAAACTTTTTATGCATCATTTATTTGTTTCAAAGTTTCACCAATCTCTGGTGCGTTTTGTTATATCTGTTTGTTAGCAATTAAAATTTAACTGCTTATTCTCATCTAATTTGCATTCATTTTTTTTTTCACTTATTTTTTAAAATTATTATTATATTATTATATATTATTTCATATTTTGTAAAAAATATTACATATATAAATTATGATTTATTTTAAATTAAATTAAATTTAAAAATATAGTTCTGTCATATTAGAAAGATATGTTGTATAAATGTTTTTAATAGTTTCAACATTATTCATTTCTATACCTCACCAATTAATTTCAGATAAAAATATTTAAATAAAAATATTATTTGAATTTTTAAAAAAATATTTTATTTAAAATTAATAATCTAAATTTATCATATAAATATCATGTCTTGTATGATATTTATAATATGATTATAAAATTTTGAGGCTAAAATAATTATATAATTACTTTTTTCTTTTTAATTTTGATTTTAATTAATGGATCATATAAAATGTAACCTAAATAAAAATACTAAATACATTAATAAATATAAGCAAATTAAATTAAAAATATATAGTAAAATGCTTATACATAAATATATTTTCACCATCGTATTATTATCCTTTAATATTTAATGTAATGCTGATTACATCGATTTCGGATAAGATTATTAAGAATTTAACGATGATTCATAAGAATAGGATTTTCATCCGTTTAAATTCTTTGAATTCAATCTTACCCGATTTGAATATAGCCAAAACATCTTAGTGGTTGTTAAAATTCCAGAGGGTTAAAAATAAAATATTGAAATTTAAATTTCAGATACAAACAGTCTGTATTTTATTAAAATTTTTTTTTTAAAAATTAAAAAAAAGTCCCTCAATTAATAATAATATTTAATAATGTTCAAGCTAAAGTAATATAGCTGTCTGCTAAATTAATTCATATTAAATGTAAAATAGAACATATTATATAGGTGTTTATTGTAAGTAAAATTGCTCATTTGGCATCAAGATTTAATATCAGGAGCCATATGTTTTGAATCTAGATAAAAATTAGATCGTATAATTCAATGAAAATGAAGTCCAATTATTTTGGTTTAAAATATCGCCAAGTTTTTTCAAATAACCAATACGAAGAATCAACATCAAAGCTCAAATAATAAATCTTGATGATCAAGAAAGAAATTTTAATTTTTATCTTTCCAAGAAAAAGGAAATGCTTTCCACAAATATATATTTATATATGGGAAAAGAATATTAGCCTAATCGACAAGGACTCACTATAGGTTTTGAAAATTTACAATAAGACGAAGGTTATTCTATACTTTTCATAGCTTAAAGTTATTCTTAATTTATTATAACATCAGAATATTAGTAAAATAATATTCATAATTATTTATTATATTTATTTTATTCTTTTTTCTCATACTATAATCAAGTGTGAATGAACGATTAATAAATCTTTATGATGTAGTTGATGATATGATTCAACCTTCAGGATATAATATATATAAATTATAAATATCACCGTTTTAAAAATAATAATTAAAAACCGGTAATATATAGGTAGATATACATAGATATATTGGAAGATCTTTTATTAGTATTAATTCTAACTAAAGTTCATAAAGTCCTAATAACTATCACATCTGCTCCTAATCTGATTTGGAATATGAATCTATTACATTATTCAACGAAAACACAAATAATGATAATATCTCTATTGTAGTATAAGGCCTAGATTTATTTAACAGCTATACACTGATATTTTATATAAGCCAGCATAAGAATATGCCCTTAGAACTTTAATCTGCAAAATAAGGGTTTCTTAAAGAAAATCAGATAGTTCAATATAATTTGAAATTTAATCAAATTATGGCTTCATAAAATTATATTATTTCTGCAATTATGCCCCAAGATAAAGCATTTTTAATTCTTAAAAGATGCATAATCATCAAGTCAAAATATGATAATTTTTTATTAGAAATTATGGATTTTGATTGTAAAATTAGAAGCGATGATATTAATGGATTAAATGAGGTAAATCAAACTTCAATTTAAATTTACAAAGCCTTTGATAACATTTAATTAGAAGAGGATTAAAAAATATGCCTAGATCATACTAACTAGAAACTTAATTCTTTAGTCCAATATCAATGCTTGTACACGGTTGGAATTATTTCTTAGAGTATTGATTAAATATAGTATTCGCTTTAATTTAATGAATAGAGAAATATAAAATTAATAGAAAGCAAACCATATTTTAGTCATTAAGCAATGAATAATATTTAATTTTACATTTATGAAATTGAGGCCATAAATTATTACTAAGCTGTGGAAGTATCATTTTAATTTACGCTTTTAGAGGGTAAAATCAAAGTATGGGCATCAAAGTATGAGATTTAGAATAATCAATTTAAATAATACACTAATTCTAGTTAGATATTGATTAAATTCGAAAAGGAATAAACCGATTAACCTATGGAAGACTATAAATATTAACTAAAAGTTGAAGCAGAATCTGAAGTGAGATATACAATTGTCCCTTAGGTAGTTCGATAAGAATTAAATGAAAATTATAAATATTACATTCAAACCGAACTATATGAAAATTTACCTCAGTAGGTCTCACTCATAAATTGGAGCGAGTAGATCCTATCATTTTAATTATAATTAGAACATCCAATTTAAATAAAAATATATCTAAATAATATAAATGGTAATGCAACAATATATATAACAGCTTCAAAACACTAACAATCAGAGTTAGACAGAATTCCTTCAAAATTAAATTATTAATGGTCCTTAGAGTCAACATCTAATAAACCGTTAATTATAAGTAAAAAAAATGTAAACTATACAAAAAACGGTTAATACTTTATACATGCTTATACAAATCAAGAAAATACTACATTTGATATATTTTTCGAAATAGATGAATCCTAATTAGATGAAGTATACTTAAATTTCATTATTTATAAATAATTAAAGGATGGAGAGGAATCTAATAAAGAAAAATCCAAACAAACAATCAGCACAGAAAAAATATTTGACATGAATAAAATTTATCTTTTACTTTTATTAATTAGCGCTATCATTATTCTTTTAGGAATATTTATCACATTTAGATTAATTTCATATTTCAAAGAAAGAAGTCGAAAAAATTAGTTTGTACTTTATGATGAGATAAAAATAAAGTTTGAATTATCATTTATTAATATTTTTATACATATATACGACTACGTATTTAGAAGTACACCTTAAATCGATGTAGATCCAAAAATTTCTTTCGATTAAAACACTGATGTTTGAAATTTATAAAATAAATATTTTATATATTAGATATATTATATTATTCAACAAAAATAAATTGATTAATTAAATTAAAATAGATTTTCATTAACTAAACTAAACGAATTCAATATTTTACAAATGACTTGGACTTTAAGGAATATTTAATATGATATGTTTCTTCTTTTAATTCTTTATTGAATTATTTTCTGCATATTAATGAAGAGGAGATTTTACCTTAAGTTACAATAAATCATTCCATTCAATTTTAGCAAAGAAAGGATGATTCTTCAATTCATGATATCCCTATTTATGTCAATTTTATTAAATATTTTTATAAAATTCATGCCCTTACCTTAACACCTAATCTTTCATTTGGATTCGTTTTCAACAGTTTACTAATTAGGTCTTTGGCATCGCTAGACATTTACATAGGATATTATACATCATTCTAAAGAAT
>Ga0102912_1000181_pt1 | contig 10107 bp, 7 predicted proteins | sample Colrivmeta1560A3_FD_78499 | JGI IMG/M metagenome (GOLD analysis project Ga0102912, IMG submission 78499) | Estuarine microbial communities from the Columbia River estuary - metaG 1560A-3 | ecosystem: Environmental > Aquatic > Marine > Intertidal zone > Estuary | place: USA: Columbia River Estuary...
CTATTATTATTATAAGATGCTGAATTCAGCCTCTAAATTTTAAATCTCCTCATCTAAAACCTTTAATTTTTTCGATTATTCAACTAAAACTTCTGTATTTATATAGATCAAAGCATTATTTAATTTTTTAATATGATCCTCTTCATCGAACTGGAAGAAATAACTTCGCATACTTTTTAAATATTATGCTGCAGTTAATGGTTCCTCATTACCATTTTCATTATCTTCTAATTATTGTTATTGTTATTATTGTGTTAGAAATGGTTCTGATTGATACGTAAAATTTTATTTCAACTAATTAAATAATTATCTTATTTCATTTGATGGATTCACAAAAACTATTTCATCTTAACATTCATGTATAACTGGTTTTTTACTCATAGGAGTATTTTAATTATTTGTTGAATAAAGCTAATAATAATTAAAAAATTTGATAATATAAAGTTTTAAATCAGGTATACCTTTAACATGTGGCTAATGGTAATGGGTTAGTCGAATTATCCTTTTAAATAAATTTTGATTTGTATCTCGAACTGTCCCCAACCTCTTTCATAGATGACAAATGGATGCGTATGAACCTCTCTATTTGGTTCAGAAAATGATGAATGTAATACGAATACTACTTTATCTATAATGAAAGAAAGATCTTCATCACAAGGTCCACGAACATAGCATACCCACTCGTGAGTATGATCGCCTTCAGCCTTTTTTCCTAACCATGTTGATATGGTACCATATACAATTTATTATGATAAAGTTTGTTGGGACATAAAAATTAAAAAAAAATTTTTTATATTAAAATTGAATAATTTTTTTTTTTAGTATATAATTTTTAATTTTAAAAATGGAAGTGTCTAATTAGGATTCATTGGAGGATGATTATGAATGTAGCGATGATTACATTGATTGTACAAATGCCGATGAATTTTTTTTTAGCTTACCTTAAAAAATATGGTAATTTAAAAATATAAAAATAGCGAACGTGACAGGGGAGGGTGAGATAACAATATCTAAATGGGTTAAGATAAGAAATGATTAAAATACTATTAGTTCTTCTCGCGGTTAAAGGGCTAATATTTAAAATACAAGATAATTTAATTAAAATAATCAATCGAATAACATTAATAATAATTCATAAGATTAGATTATTAAAAGAGTATAGAAATAAAGGGTATTTTTTTTTTTAATTGTTAAATATTTTATAATTAAATCATAAAATAAAACAAATATAAGTCATCACAACCAAAGATTCGTAAATAAAACCTACCTAAAGTATTCATATGTCCTGTAACAACGTGCGCAAAAACATTTGTAGATAATTCAAAACTTAGAAGACATTAATTAGTTCATACAGGTGAAAGACCATATAAATGTGAAATATGTGGTAAATAGTTTTCATTAGATTTCAATTTGAAAACACATTTACGTACTCATACTGGTGAAAGACCTTATGTATGTAAATTTATTGGATGTAATAAACGTTTTACTTAGTCGAGCAATTTGGCCGCTCATGAGAAGAACCATTAAAATTAATAGCAAAACTTAAGTGAATTTGAAGAAGAAGAGGAATAGGACGAAGAATAGGAATAAATTAACATTATAGATAATAATACTATAGAAAATAATATTATAGAAAATATAGATAATATAGATTATAATATTAATAATAATGATAATAATAAATAAGATGAAGAATTATAGTATTAGTAAGATTAGGTAAATTTGGAGCAGGAAAAGTGTGAATAAGAATTATTAAAAAAAGAATGATTTGTATTTTGATTGTATTTTAATTTTTGTAAATTTTTATCTTAAAATATTTAATTGGTTTAATTTAGAAAATAAAATGTTAAGGAACATATATAATTTTATAAACAAAGGATTATTTAGAACATAATAATATTATTTTTCTGCGAATATAAAAGAATAGCGTTAACCATATTGTAGAGATTCTGTAGAAATACAGCCTTTTACATTTAATAATTTATGGGATAATGAGGGTAATATATAGTATAATAAATATATATATATATATAAAAATTAATGATATTCGATGATGTTTATAATTTGAACAAAAAAAAATATAAAAAAAAATAGGAGCTCGGCACAAAACAAAACGATTAGGGAGAGGAACTGGGTCAGGTAAAGGTAATTCATGTGGAAGGGGTTAAAGAGGATAGAGGTCAAGAACTAGTATAGGTATTAGACCGTAATTTGAAGGGGGACAATCACCGCTATAAAAAAGATTGCCTAAATGGGGTAGGAAGGCTGAGATGTAATAATATAATTTTTTATATTATTTTTTTTATATATAATTTTTTAAGTGAGGATGTATTAAAGGAGGTAAATATATCATAGATATTAAATGCAATAAAAAGAGGTGCAATAGATCCAGAACAGGTAATAACAATAAAAGTGATGAAAGATGCAGGAATATTTAAGAGAGTAAAATATGGAGTAAAATTATTATCACGTGGAGCATAGGAACTTAAACTTCCATTAAATTTCGAAGTAAGTGATGCATCTGAAAATGCCATAAAAACAGTAAAATAGCTAGGCGGTAACGTGACATGTATTTATAGAACCCCATTATTGCTAAAGGAACATTTAAAACCAGAAAAATTTGATTTGTAACTACGTGATCCATTACCACCTGCTTATAAGATAAAATAATTTGAACGCATATAAGCAAGAGGAGCAAATGTATATTTATTAATGTTATTTAATTTGGGTTAAATTTTAAATAAAAAGGTAATTTATAGAAAACCATAATGGTAAATAGACCTTGAGAATCAAATCAATTAAAAAGAAGTTAAGTCAGAACCTGTTGAGAAAAAGGAGTCTAAAAAGAAATCTAAAAAGGATGTAACATAATAATCTGATATTCAATAAATGGAGGAAGAATTAAAAAATCTAAAATTACCTGTCGATAGGGAAGAAGGTTGCGGTAAAACTAAGATTCGTCGTCGTAAATAAAGAACATATAGATAGATAAGCTATAAATTATGAAATATGTGATTAAAAATAAAAATTAGATATGTTCTTTAAAAAAATAAGATAAAAATACATTTTAGATTTCATAATTTTAAATCCTACATTTCACTTGCTAACTGATTAATTTCGTCCTTATTAGATTCAATTTTCTATTTTTATCTAGATTTAATTATTTGATTTACATTTTCTATAAAACCTTAAATCAATTCGTCGGTTAAAATATATAATTCATTATTTATAGATATCTTTGTTAACATAAAAAAATTATTTTATACTATTATATTAATACCTTATTCTTATTTTACTGTATAATAAAGATTTTTGACCTTGGTATGTTTTTTAGCAGATTCAAATGAATTATTTTATCGATTCTACTGTCTACATCATAAGGAATTTGCTAAAACAATATAATTTATATTTAAAACTTGATAAAATAGTTCTGTGTAGTCTATTCTGTTCATGTATTCATTTTTCAATGTACTTAGTCTCTTCTTTAAATTTTTATTTGTCATTCCTATTTTGATAATATAATGTAATTTATTATCAATTGGTATCATTATATTAGTTTTTAAAAAATATAATCCTTATAATGATTCAATTGGTTCTTCACACTTGAAAGGATTTTTATTTTGTTGTTCTGTAATTAGTTCATTAAATTATTTTATACATCCCAATTTTTTTATTACATCATCATCCATACTCGTTATATATTCACCCTACAATTCAGGTATTAAATTAAGTGGTAATATTTTCATTCTAATATCTAATTATATAAATTTAATAGATTCAATTAGAGTTAGTGCATCTATTGATTCTTATAATTGATAGTTTTATAGTTTCTCCATTAAAATCATAAATTATCCAAATTATATAAAATAATCTATCGATTAATTTTTATCTTGAATGATTTCTATGGTGAAAGGAAGATCAATAGGTGAATCAAATTCTTTCAAGTAATTTTTACAAAATTTCGTAAGATTGATACATTTAATCAAAACATCAACATTTATTTCATATTTACCATCTATCAAATATTGATAATTTATAACTTACTTCATTTAATTATATTCTATTGAAACTAACATTTTTTTAAATTTTTTTTATATATATATAAAAAAAATCATAAAATTAATTTAAAATTAATTATTATATAAAAAACATTAACATCAAAAATTACCTAAAAAATATGGCATATATTTCGAGTACATTTTTTTATCGTTCATATAGAAATTATAAAAATTCAAAGATTTTTTTTTTTCTCTGTTTTGTATACCTATTCTGTTTATCAATTACTTTTTACTTTGTATATGCGACCTAAGGTTTCTATTAATATAATCAAAACCATCAAACCTTTTTAATTATAGATTTTTGGAAATCTGTGGATTCCTACACTGAATAACCATATATTAGCACTTCTAAATTATATGCTATTGAATGTAGTGATGAAGTAAGTACATATTTCTATAGCAATATCGAATAATTATAATAATTAAATAAATATCAAATTGAACCCTAAATAACATACGGATATACTGATTAGAATAATGATGGTAAATAGGATAAATTATACTATAATATAAATATACCTCAATATATTGCGAGTTCGTGTACTCTTATGATTATTTATAATTTTGGATTACGAGGAAACATTAGAATTTAGATGTTAGCTCCAATCATATTCTAAATAGAAAATAAATTTTAAAAATCCAATATTTATATAAATGGAAAATTTAAATTCAATTAAAAAAACCCACTACCATATAGGTAAGATATATTTTTTAAATATATTTATATAGTCCATTTACAAGAGCAATATATAATAATACAAATTTTGATTCTGTCGATTAATTAATATTAGTGCAGGAAAAGTTATTAAATAGAAACGAGACAGTTTAAGTAACTTATTAGAACTATCAAATAGGTAGTTTAATCTCAGAAAACAGCTCATAAATATAAATAAATCTGTAGGTTCCTCTTTTTCAATAAGTATATTATGATTCAAAAATTTAAATTTGATAGATTTTATTCATACCTACCGTACTTTATAACTTAAAATAAGCGTGGATATAATATATCTATGTTATAATCCCAGTATATTTTTTGATACAAATATTTGTCTCCTTTGCAATAAAAAATTAATTATTTTACACCAATGTATAAACAAATCTGCCAAAATAAAATCAATTTAGTATTATTTAGTAATACTGAATTTGATGAATATTTTTTTGAAGGGATAAATAATATTTCTATATGTGTAATATTAAAATAAAAATTAAATTTTATTCTCACTTTATATGATTTTTTCTAAGTCTAGCCTCTATAATATCTTATTCCTCTTTAGTAGGATTTGCACGAAAATCTTACTCGTACTAACTTAATCGCATTCTTTTAGCCATATTCCTATTCCAAAAATTTTGATACATTTCCCATTCATAATAAACACAATAGTATATTATAGGGGAAATCGATATAGTAGCATACACTTTTCTTCTTCTAATGAATCCTTTACTGAAAATAATCTTTAATACATCCTTCTTTATTTCAAATAATATATTCATTTTAAAATATATTATTTTTTAATTTATTTATATATAGTAAGAATAATAAGAAGAATTAATTAGGAGATATATTAAAAGAATTATAAATGGAATAATAAAATAAGGAATAATAATAAATTAAACTGTAAATGGAGCGCGAAAAATAATATCAATCGGAAATCTAAGAAGCTTGTAATATTCAACAATAATAAATAACACAACTAAAATAAAGAGCTAATTCTAAAACATAAAGAATTTTTGAATGACTAATTGTTGACTAACTATAAAGATTGGGTAATTAGCTTAATAGAGAAGAAAAATATAAATCATCTCAGATGTAACGTAGAAAACGTGACTGATATCGAGATTACGATCAACAATAAAAGGTATATAATACTTCTCAAACTGCAAACATCAAATGATTCGATGATTCATTTGTATATATTAATTTCAATTTATTCATTAAAATCTAAAAAGTGTTTAAATTTCTATAATTTATTTCATAAATTCATTTAAGATATATATATATATATATTATTGAAATTTATTTCAAATTTCTTCATTTTTTTGTGAAAGCTTTCCTATTTTAGTTTCTTGAGGCTTAGTGCTTCGATATCCATTTATTTTTTGAGAATCATTTAAATTACCAATATATTCCCTAATAATATTTATAATGATTGACTATCATACCACATATTCTATTAGTCTGAATAATTATTAACCTTAAAAGTTGATAGATATCTGTTACTTTCATAGTTATCGTTTTATTTATCATTATTCTAGTTCTCCATAAATCCTGTATTTACTGAGGAAAAATAAAAATAAAAATTTAAAATAGTATACTTTTTTTATTTTAATCTATGCAAAATAATTTATCTAAAGTTATGGCAAAAGCATCATCTATAATAATTATATATTTTACAAATTTATAGGTTGATATATATAATACCTAACATTCTTGGGATTAGCATTTATAATAAAGCACTTGATCCTTCAATACAGGGATTGGTGTTGACCTCAATTAGCCATAAATTGAATTCATCATCCAATATAAAATCATATCCAAATATTTCGAGACAATATTTTCTGTTTTCATGATTAATTTTTCTTCTAACAGCACATAAGGATATCCATATCAATTCTTTTATTCTAGGTATAGACTATTTTCGAATATTTATTCGATTAAATAAACCTTTTCTCGAAAATTATGATTGTAATTATGTTTATCTAAATATTTTTGTAAATCGTCGAATGATAGTTAATTGCCACATTCATACTATCCATAATTTTATGAATATTATTATATAGCATTATTTGTTAAATGAATAAATTAATTATTTAAATCATCAGTTCTAAAATTCTCAGATGATGTTCTAATGTAACCTTCCCTATATTAAAATAATATAGATGATCAATTTTTTAAAAAAAATATTCTATACTAAAAGAAGAAACAGTCTAAATTATGTGTTACTAATTGCCAAACACGTATATCAAATTTTCTATTGTTGATTAAAAAAGGCCTTTCAATGTATTTTTGTACAACAAATGTATTCGCTTTTATTATTGCTTATTTTTCATTCTTAAGTATTTTATTAAAATTCAACGAAGCTAGATATTAATAATTTATATCAATAATAATTTTAAAAAAAACTTTCAAATTTATCACATTTATTTTCTTAATATCCTTCATAATATTAACAAATTAATTAAGTTACTCGAACAAGGGAATCAAAAACATGAATTCCTCTCCCTCTATATTAAATAATGTATTATATTATGTATTACCTATTTAAGAAAGAGGGTTTTAATAGCCATAAATATGTATCAGTGTCAGACAGCATAACTCTATTTAATTTAGGTCTACAATATTAATAATTTTTTATACTTTTAGATTCTTATGAACACACATTAATCTTTTTTTAGAATGTTTAAATATAAATATATATATATATAAATATATATATATTTATATATATATATAATTACTCTAAGTTATTTTTTAATATCATTGAATTTTTTTAATTATAATTCTGGTAGAATCTATTTTGATAAAGGGGCATTATTGTTAAAATATCTTAAAAATTGAGAAAAGTAGTTATCTATCATTTCATCATTAAAATCTAAAACGAATGTGGGGGGTACGATATCAAATACATTTAATTTAATTTACTGATTGAAAATTTATTATAAAAAATTGATCCTACTTCGCAATATAATGTTAGATTCTTTAATAAATATTCTTTGTTGCTTAATTCCATATGATGTTCAAAATGATTCAACAGTTATCTAGAATTATTGTTCTAATATAACTTTTCATATTTATATCCTTTATTTCCTTATTACCATTTAAAATTTATATCTTATCTATTGTAATCCATTACCTCTTCCCATTCAGGTCTAAGTTTCATTATACTTCTAATTAATTCAACATTGTTTCCAGTACCCAAGAAATACTTCACTAAAAATTAAAAAAAATTAAAAATTTAATTACTTTATATGTTTAATTTTCCTTTATAAATGGAATAACTTATAAATCAATCTGTTTTATATTCCTTTCCTTATTCTCTTAACTAAATTTTACCTATCTTGCTATTAAAATCATTGAATTGGATATCTTTTAATTTTATTGCATTATTTAACTCAAACATAAATTATTTATTTATGATGTAATTTATTTTGTGATCAAATTTTGGGGATTAATTTTATTTATTCTTGGATTAAATGCATTATTGCCCTTATGATATGAATTTAATATCGAATTGATTCTGTTTGTATTAATATTATTATTACCATTAAAATAATTATTATTATTTTCATCAATATTATTATCATTATTAATATGATTAATATCAGTATTATATTCAACATTATTATTTTGATTATCATTACTAATCATTCTAGTTGAAGGAGATTTCTTTTTACTTAAATTAAATAATTTACTTTAAGTTGAATTTATACTATTATGATATGCATTCTATATCACTGATCTTTTAACTAAATTATAATAATATATTTTAATTATTTTAATTGTACCTATAGCTTTTTAATTTTATTATCGAATTGTTGTTGTTTATGGTGTGTTAGTTTTCTATGAATGATATTATCTTTCATTTTATCTTATTTCTTTAGAGTAGTAATTTTTATTTATTTATGGAAACTCTATATTGATTTGTTAAACTATGATTTTATAAGGATTGAATACTTAACCTTTCATATTATGAGGAGAGTTTTGAAACATAGCTAGTAAATGTATTTATAAAACCGAAGAAATAATATATATTTAAATAATTAATGTAAATCAAAATTGATCAATTAATAATAAATTTAGTTATTAATTTTAAATAAATTTAGTTATTAATTTTAAACTAATTTATGAATAATAGTGATGATGATTGGTATATTGAGGATGAAAATTCTGAATCTATTATAGCATAAAGGGAGTTGAATCAAATAAACTAATTATCTATAAGTTAAGGTTATAGGGAGGGTCTATTATAATAATCTGATATAATAGAATCAACTATGAAATAATAAGGATATTATGATGGTTATATATCAGGTTACAAAAATGGATATGTTGAAGGAGCCAATAAGTATAATTCATTATTTTATTTATTATATATAAAAAAATAGTTTGTTATAAACATTATAACAAAAATATGGTGTATTAAAAAATATTGAAGTATAATTTGTACAATGCACAATTGATTAAATAAATGATTAAATTAAATCTATTTTATAAAATGTATAATGAAATAATTATTTCATTTTTAATTTATAATTTAATTTGATTTAGACTCATTTCTATTATGATTAATATTAATTTATCTAATGAATAAATATCGATTCATCAAATTAATATTTGTGATTTTCATCAGGGATTTATTATATCATTGAATTCTGATTCTCATTGAATTAAAATAAATAATGATCTTGGGTAGCTAGATTTTATATTTAATCTAATTCATCTGATTTATTCATATGATAAAATTAATTTTTTAGAATATTAATTTCCTCGATATATTTTTTGGATGATTATAGATATATATTTTGTAATGCTGAATTTGCTATTAATTATAACTGATCATATATATCATTCTATTTAGCTTCTACTTGATCGGTTTATGTGTTTGCATCAGTAATATTTTTTTTTATTATTATATTATCTTATTTTTATTATGGTATATAGAATTGTTTCACACAATTTCTTAATATAGTTAATCTTGGTCTTCTTTTGTTAATTAAATTTTATTATTTGTTTATAGTATTGTCTTTTTCACCAAGTTTTATATTTAATTATTATATTTCTAATTAATAATCATTTTATTTATTTTAATATACTACTTATTATTATTATTATTCTACCATTTATTCATTTATTTATTTTTATAAATTTTTAATTGATTAATTTTATTAAATTATCTCATATTTTTATTTATTTAATTTTTCCTAATATTCTTTCACCACTTAGGCTTAATTCTCTGTTTGATCTTAATATAACTTTTATAAATTTCTTAATTTTATTTATAAATTATCAATATCGGAAGCAGATACTGAACTATCAATTTAAAATTAAAAA
>Ga0102912_1000182_pt1 | contig 10083 bp, 6 predicted proteins | sample Colrivmeta1560A3_FD_78499 | JGI IMG/M metagenome (GOLD analysis project Ga0102912, IMG submission 78499) | Estuarine microbial communities from the Columbia River estuary - metaG 1560A-3 | ecosystem: Environmental > Aquatic > Marine > Intertidal zone > Estuary | place: USA: Columbia River Estuary...
ACCGACCTTAACATCCAAGAGTCCCACGCCAACACCATGACCATTGATCGATGCACTTGCAATGCCCTCCTGCGAGTAATTCAAAACAATCCCTGTCAAGCTAACACTGTCATCAGCACTGCCGCTCTTTCCGCAAGCTGACAACATACACAAAACAATCACCACAAAAAATCGCTTCATTTTTTCTCGCTTCTATCTTTAAGGGGGAATTTTCACTTGGCTTGCGATACGCCAGCCGCCCACAGCGACAGTCCTTCCCACTGTTCCGACCGTATTGTTTCTACTTGGCTCCAGAAGGATGGCTGTTGAACTACTTTCATCTTAGAAAAAATACTATGGAATGGTGGTTGCTTCTCAAAACCATTGGGTAGTTGTAATCGCAGTATGCTGTACAACTCAATGTCCCTACTATTGCGTAGCCCTAGCTCTGTCGCTTTTTCTATTCCATCAGCTAAACCTTGATAGATTTCACATGAGGATTTTCCTTGCAAAAGTGTCGCATCCACCTCCATCACCCGCGCCAGTATTTGCGGCACACGTAATTTTTCGCTCAACGCAGTCAGCTGTTTTTCCGTAATGCTAAATCTTTGCGGCGTTCTGGGTGCGCGATCCAGCCGGAATGCATATCCATGCACGATGGTGCGTACTTGTAGGCAGGGGTTGATTGTCACCCAAGCTGTTAGCGTCCCAAGCAGTACATCGGCTTGGTTATTCTTCAATAACTCTGCCAAGGTGTAGGTGACATAGGTGTCTTGGTAGCGAAAGAGCGATAGTGTGCCGTCGGGCAACGTCACTTCGCGCAGATGCTGCAAATGGGCGGTCAAGTTTTCAAACGACGATACGCCATATAAAAAACTGACTGCTTGCGCCTCTACTGACCATGCACACAAGGCATGGAGCAAATCCATTGATCCCAGCGGAACGTCAATCAAGCGTGGTCCGTCAGAGGCGATGCTGTGCCCACCAAAATCACCGTATAAATTCACGATAGGCGCAGCATCTCTAAAAGGTTTAAGTAGGTCTTCTACTGTGCCGCGCTCTTGCAATCTGGGTGTGTCAATGATGGCGTATAAGTTGTTGACTTGATCTTGTGCATCAATCCGTGCTTGGCTGACTTGTTGGAGTAGCCATTGCGCTAGATCGCTTGCGTCTTTTGCGCTGAATGGAGGGATTGTTTTCATGGCTGGATTGCCTAGCTTTGTTATTTCAATTTGACGAACGCGCTACCTTGCTCGGATGCTGCTTGTTCGCAAGGGCGCTTGTGATCGGATTTTGTCCACTTTGGTATTGGGTAGCTCATACTCCCCGCCCCCTCCCAAGCAAAATCCTTCGCCTTCAACGACAACATCCCCGGATTGTGGACTTCTGTACTCGCACCAATCCTGATATACCCACCACCCGCCATGATCATGATTTCCTTGGGGGCTTGGAAGGTGATGTTGTTGGCAACGCTGGTGATGGTGATGGATTGTTGCGCAGTCACGTCGATTGCGCCGTCTTGGGCTTGTATCTTGATGTTGCCTTTGGCGGCGATGATCTTGAGCGTGTCTTTGAGTTTGACTTTGCTGCCGCTGATGAAGAGGCTGGCTGATTCTGTGACGTTGTGTATCCAGCGTCTACCTGTGCTTTGGTTGGTGTCGCGCTGCGCCACTTGGTCGAAGTTGGTGCCCGTTGCGATGGTCATGCTGTTTTGCGTTGCGATGGCGATGCCGTCGGGGGCGCTGATGGCGATGATGCTTTGACCACCTTGTTGTGAGCCTTGTTGTGCACCTTTTCCTGTCTTGCCTTCTTTGTCGGTATTGCTGCCACGCTCCCAGTGTTGGATGGCATCTTTTACATGCGTTTGGTGGCCGTGTTCGCTTGACTTGCCTGTGATGGATTGGTCATTGATCTGTTGATTGCCTTTGCCAGTCTCTGGCAGATGCGCTTGTTGGTGTTGGGCGTGTTCGCCTAAGTTTTGTGCTAGTTCGTATGCTGCGTTAAGTTGCTGGGTGAGTGGATTTCTGTCTCGTTGTTTGCCGTTGGCGTTGGGTTGTGCGTCGGCGCAAAGCAGGATGCCTTGCGCGGCGCGTAGCGTGCCTGCTGCGTCGGTGCGTAGTTCAAATCCTTCGCCGCGTGGTGTGCCTTTGCCTTCTGTCCTTGGGTGGATGAGGTAGCCCATGTTGAGTTGGGTGCTGGCGTGTTCTGTGCTCAATTTGACGCGTAGTTGGCCTGTGCTGTTGTCAAATAGGAGTTGGTTGTAGCCGCTGCCTTTGTGTTCTTTGGTCTTGGTGCCGGACAGAGTTTTGTTGGCAGGTAAATTGCCTGCGTTGCTGAAAGTCGGCGGCATGTGCGTGCCGTTGTGGATGCTGGCTATACAGATGGGTCGGTCGATGTCATTGTCTAAAAAGGCGATCAGGACTTCGCTGCCGATGCGGGGAATGTGTTGCTTGCCCCATGCACCATCTGCGCTGTGGGGTGCAACCCGTACCCAAGTGGAGCTTTTGTCATCCAGGGCAGCATTGCCTTCTGGGTGATCTGTTGGGCGCTGCCAGTGGAATTGGATTTTGATGCGCCCATGTTCGTCGGTGTAAATTTCTTCGCCTGCAGGCCCCACGACGGTCGCGGTTTGTGTGCCGCTGGCAGTGGGCTTGGCGTGTTCGGTTTGGCAGTACGCTGGGACGATGGGGATGCCACGACGCATAGCGTGGAAGGTGCAGCGATAGGGGGGCACTGCCGTTGTTGCTTGATCCGCATTGTCGATGTCGTCAATCAGTTTGCGCGTTGCGTTGGAGGCCTTGGTACTGTTGGCGAGTCCTTGCAGCGATGCGCGCGGGATCAACGTGGCGAGCGCGGCCTTGGTGTCGTTGGGAAGATTATTTTGCGCAACCCAATCGAGTTGGTGAACGATAAATTGGCGGTCTTCTGGTCGGTCGTGATCGATCACAGGATGATCGGTCAGTGCAAAGTAGTGACCTGCTGCGATGGTTCTGACGGTGCCTGTGCCTCTAGAAAATTTGGTACGCAGATCATTGGCTTGCTGGCGCAATATGGCGTAACGTGCCATTTCTGCTTCGTCCGCACCGTAGTATGGGGCTTGGTGCAGGTAACTTTCCAGGGTGCTGGACGCGGCATTGCCTTGGTCACCTTGGTGAATGCTGGTGTGCTCGTCGCTACCGTATAGGCTTGCGCGTTGGTAGTCGTAAGTGTCTATGCTGGTACGCACAGTGCAGATCTGCCGTGCACTTTGCCAGTCGGTGATGCTGTCTTCCAATTCTGTGCCATCAGCCCGATGGAAACGGATGCGGGCTTGCATCGCTTCTTCCAAGGTATAGACGTCGTCGAAGAGCATCATCTGGTGATGTGGTGCGTCATCATCATCACTAAATGCCCAAGTGAAGCTAATGCCTTCCTCTGCAAGCAAGCGCAAGATAAAGGCGTAATCGGTTTCCTTATATTGATTGCAGTAAGAGCGCCTTGGATAGCTTTTGTGCGTTTGGTTGTCCAAACTAAAATGCTTGCCAAACATCGGGTTATTGTCGATGTGTTCTTGCAGAATTGTGCTGACGATCTCAATAACGGTTTTATCTTGAAAGTTGCGACTGTTGATGCGCAGGTTCAACGTAGCAAAGGCGGGTTCAATATGCAAAATATAGCTGGTCAAACCACCGTTGCTGCCAGCAAATTGGGCGCGAGTGATAACGCCGGTGATGATGCGGTCTTCGTCTGCAGCGGTGCGGATATGGATGGCTGCGCCTTGCGCAAGTAAATCTTTGAGTTCAAGATGCATGTCCGCGCTGAGTGCTTCTAGGCTGATGCAATATGAATCATTGATGGCTTCGTGACCAATGACGCGGTGTGCTATTAAGGTATTTGGCGCAATATTACTGCCACTGCCAAATGCGAGTGTGACGATGCGATTGTCTTGCGTGAATGGGCTGGCGTAGGTTGCAAGGAGCTTACTGGCAAGGGCGCTGAGATCGGGCAGGTTTGGTGTGAGCATGGACATAGCTTTGGTTTCGACAAAAAACGGGCATTACCAATGTGGCAATTCCACAGCCGTCGGTTTTAATCAGCGTGATTTTTAGTGGCGATGCTTATTTTACCGATGTTAGCGAATTCACAGAACTTCTCGCTTCTCTTTTTTACCTAGACATGATGTATTGACCTACCGCACCTCAAGCGACGCGGGTTAAGCTTGAGATTGGTGTCAACTAAAAGCTCATAGCCGAAATGATGGTAAGGACAAACCACCGAGTGTCGATTTGGACTTTCGGACATATTTTTTATATATCAAGCTATACTGAATTTTTTGCACAATAGATAGATGCTTGCTTGTGTTTTGATTCGCAAGGAAATTTTTCTCAAACAGTCGTAGCCAGCTTCGACATTCGCTCGTAACAATTCTCTCTACAAACCAAAAACCTACGCTATCATCTCGCACATTATTCAAATATTCAGGCTAAATCCTGTGCAATCTTTTGACAAAACGATGCAACATGTAGACGAAGAAAGGGCTGTCAATGTTATTTTCACCTATTAAAATCGGATCGCTTACACTCAACAATCGTATTTTGATGGCACCACTGACTCGCACGCGTGCTGGTGTGGAACATATGCCGAATGCGTTGATGGCGGAGTATTACAGCCAACGCGCAAGTGCAGGACTGATCATCACAGAATGCACCATGGTCGCAGAAAATACGTCTGCCTTTGCTTCAGAGCCAGGTATTTATAGCGCAGAACAAATCTCCGCGTGGAAGCACATTACTGAGGCCGTACACGCTAAGGGTGGCAAAATTTTTATGCAGATTTGGCATGCTGGTCGTGCTGCCCATCCTGCCAATAACAACGACACTGAAAATGTCGCACCTAGCGCTTTGGCAATTGAGGGCGAGGTTCATACCCTTAAAGGCAAGCTTGCCAACGCCACGCCACGGGCATTACACATTGACGAGATCCCTGCTATCGTCCAAGCATATGCGCAAGGCGCAAAAAATGCGATTGCCGCAGGCTTTGACGGTGTTGAAGTGCATGCTGCGAATGGCTATTTGATCGATCAATTTTTACGTGATAGTGCTAACAAGCGTACTGATGCCTATGGCGGTTCTATCGAAAACCGTGCACGCTTTTTGTGTGAAGTCTTGACGGCTGTATGCAATGCGATTGGCTCAGATCGCGTTGGGGTGCGCCTGTCACCGATTAATAGTTATAACAGTATGAAAGATAGCGATCCTATTGGGCTGATTTCGTATTTGTCGAAGCGCTTGAATGATTTTAATTTGGCTTATTTGCATTTGATGCGCGCTGATTTTTTCCAAGCACAAACCGGCGATGTCATGTCTGTTGCGCGTGACAACTATCAGGGTGTTTTGATTGGCAACATGGGATACAACGCGGATGAGGCAGAAAAAGCCATCCAGGAGGGTAAGCTTGATGCCGTTGCGTTCGGTACGAGCTTCTTGGCAAATCCTGATCTTCCTGCGCGCTTTAAAGCAGGGGCATCACTCAACGTCCCCGACCAATCAACTTTCTATACACCAGGGGCAAAGGGTTACACAGACTATCCAACGATGGAACAAGCCTAGTCATGATCCACAAGGTAGCGTGCACGACGTGCGCCCTACCTGTTGACGTAGTTTGATCTGAGGCACGTACCGCCGCCGTCAACATGCTGATAGAACCCGTTTCAATCCCGTCAACAGGGACAGTGATCGGCGCTAACTCTCGTCGAGAACCAATCACATAGAGCAAGGGCAACAAGTGCTCTAGTGTTGGCAGGGGCCAGTGTGCATCTGCGCCCCATTGCTGGTAGTCAATCAATGGGGCGAGTTCGCCGCGCAATGAACGAACTGGATTCCCGTCAAGAGCACGCGGAAATGACGAGGTGGCAGCATTTGGGTATGCGCCCCCTGCTTATTGAGAAGTTACTGCTTTGATCAATACGGACCAATTGCCATGATTGAGTCCCCAATCGACATCCAGAGTGACCTTTATCGGCGCCATAAACACAGTAATGTCATCTTGACTCTCAAAACAATGCCCCATATATTAATGACTCGCAAGTAAGTTATTGGATAATGTCGTATCATGCCCTCCACGCAAAAAAACAAAACGCGCTGGGCACGCCGCAAAGAAGCGCGCCCTCATGAGCTATTGACTGCCGCCCTTGACTTGTTTGTTGAGCGTGGTTATGCAACGACTCGCTTAGATGATGTTGCAGCGAGAGCAGGTGTATCAAAAGGTACTCTGTATTTGTATTTTGAGAATAAGGAAGAATTATTCAAGGCGGTTGTACGAGAAAATTTACTGCCGACCTTGGATGTGGCTGAACAAGTCATTAGCCATTATTCTGGTACGAGTACCGACTTATTTCGCGTGATCATGATGAATTGGTGGGAGCGCGTCGGCAATACAAATTTGTCCGGCATCACCAAACTCATGATGTCAGAATCGGGAAATTTTCCTGAGGTGGCGCAGTTTTATCACGACGAAGTGATTTCTCGTGCGAATGCGATGCTTACAAGTATTCTGGAGCGCGGCATTGCACAGGGGGAGTTTCGCCCTATCGACACCACACAAGCCACCAGTATTGTCATTGCGCCCATGTTGATGCTGATGTTGTGGAAGCATTCTTTCAATAGCTGCTGTGCCAACACCATTGAACCGGATACCTATCTGAAGTGCTATTTAGATTTGTTGTTGAATGGTTTGGTATGCAGCAAGAAAAAAGAGAGATAACCAAGCCTTCGTGTCTGTACGCGCATCAAAAATCACTTTCACGCAGATCGGCTTGCAATATTTTAATCAGGAGAATCATGGTAAACCGTCGCTCAGTCTGGATCACCTCTGCTGTGATCGTACTTGCTGTAGGTATCGGCGCATTCATAGTGAATGGCAAGCGCCAAGCGCCCGTGAAGGCAAGTGTAACGACACAAACAACGACCACGCCTACGCTGGAATTTTTAGCCAGCGACATGACGCAAGTCGCGCCCCACGACCTAAAGCAAATTCTCAGTGCAACAGGCTCGCTACGCGCGGTGAACCAAGCTGCTGTCAAAGCAAAAATCGCTGGCGATGTGCGTAAAGTGTTGGTGCGCGAAGGCGAGGCGGTCAAAGCTGGTCAAGTCGTCATCGAAATGGACCCCGCTGAATATCAGGCTCGACTAGAACAGGCAAAAGGCGTACTAAAAGCAGCGCGTGGTCAACTCGATATTGCAATGAAAACACGCAACAACAATAAAGCACTGCTAGAACAAGGCTTTATTTCGCAAAACGCTTTTGATAACGCGGAGAGTCAATATCAAATCGCACTAGCAAATCTTGAATCAGCAAAAGGGGCGTTTGATGTAGCGCAAAAAATCTTAGGTGACACAACTATCCGAGCGCCTATCTCTGGACTGGTGAGCAGTCGCACGATACAGCCAGGAGAAAAAGTATCTGCTGATAACCGCTTATTGGATGTTGTTGACTTAAGCCAAATGGAACTGGAGTCATCTGTGGCGACTACCGACATCATGCGCATCGCGCTGGGGCAGGAGGTGCAAGTCAAGGTGGAGGGCTTAAGCACTGCATTAGCAGGAAAAGTGGTCCGTATGAATCCATCAACACAATCAGGATCTCGCTCGATTCTGGTGTATATACAAGTCAACAACCCGCAAGGTGTACTCCGCGTAGGGATGTTCGGAGAGGCGCAGCTGACGTTAGCGAAAAAAACAAACGTCCTCACCATCCCGCAATCGGCAGTCTTCATGGATGCAGGTAATGCAAGTGTCTATGCAGTTGAAAACGGCAAGCTGATTAAAAAACCTGTGGCCTTAGGCATCAAAGGCAGTGACGGCGACATCGCGGCAGTGGAAGTGATGAGCGGGCTTCGGAATGGCGATCAAATTGTAAAAAACAACCTTGGCAATCTGCGTGAAGGGACTTTGGTGCAATTTTCAAAACCGGCAGGTAATAACGCAAAAAAACAATAGCGCAACATAACAAGGTGAATTGCCAGAGCGTACTTTGCGTATCTTGTTCATTTGAATAAAAAACGACCATCTCAAGGACATCGCCCAAGGCAGCACAACACTACCACGCCATTTTTGCGTCAGTCCCAATTTTGAAAGAGAAAATTTATGTGGTTCACCCGCATTAGTATTGGCAATCCTGTCCTGGCTACCATGATGATGTTGGCCTTTGTGGTGTTGGGTCTTTTTTCTTATCAGCGCCTGCGCGTTGATCAGTTTCCTGACGTGACATTCCCCATCGTGGTGGTACAAACGGATTATCCAGGCGCGTCGCCAGAGTCGGTTGAGTCGGATGTCACGCGCAAAGTAGAAGAAGTGGTCAATACGATCAACGGGATTAATTCCTTGACCTCACGCTCCTATGAGGGAACGTCGGTAGTGATCATTGAATTCGCTCTCACCGTCGATCCGGCGCAAGCAGCGCAAGACGTGCGTGAGAAAGTGGCATTGATTAAATCTGCTTTTCGCAAGGAGGTTAAAGAACCTCGTGTGACCCGTTTCGATCCTGCCGATCGACCGATTTTTTCGATTTCCGTAACCAATGATGGCAGCGTCAAACAACGTAGTTTGCGAGAACTCACCACCATTGCCGATCAAGTCGTGAAGAAGCGCCTTGAAAATACGCGCGGCGTTGGCTCCGTGACTTTGGTCGGTGGCGTTAAGCGTGAAATTAAAATCTACGTCAAACCCAACGAGATGGAAGCGCTTAGCATTGGCGTCGATCAAGTCATCAATGCGGTACGCAATGAAAATCAAGAGTTACCCAGCGGCGCTATTCGGTCATTGGGAAACGAAAAAATCGTGCAAATTCAAGGGCGCATCAAAAATCCTGAGGACTTCGGCCGCATCATCGTCGCACGACGCGGAGGACAGCCTGTCATGCTTTCACAAATCGCTTCAGTGGTGGACGGACAGGAAGAACAAGAAACACTGGCGCTGTACAACGGTCAACGTACATTGGCTTTAGATATTCTCAAGGCACAGGGACAAAATACCATTGATGTTGCTGAGGGCTTGAAGACAACGATCAAAGAGCTTGAACCTACCTTAAATACACTCTACCCTGGCGTCAAAATTGAGGTCATCAAAGATAGTTCTCGGCAAATAAGCGTCGGCGTTGAAAACGTGCGCCGCACCCTGATTGAGGGTGCGGTACTCACCATCCTGATTGTGTTCCTGTTCCTCAATTCATGGCGTTCTACAGTCATCACAGGGTTGACCTTGCCGGTCGCATTGATTGGGACATTTCTGTTTATGGATATGTTTGGCTTCACGATCAACATGATTACCTTGATGGCGCTTTCTTTATGTGTCGGCTTGCTCATTGATGATGCGATCGTAGTCCGTGAAAACATCGTGCGACACGCGGGTATGAAGGTCAACGGCAAATTCAAAGATCATCGTACTGCAGCGCTTGAGGGCACTGCAGAAATTGGCTTGGCGGTGATGGCAACCACGTTTTCTATCGTTGCCGTTTTTTTGCCAGTTGGCTTTATGGGCGGGATCATTGGTCGATTCTTTCACCAGTTTGGTGTGACGGTGACGGCGGCTGTTTTGATCTCGATGTTTGTGTCCTTCACGCTTGATCCAATGCTGTCATCCGTATGGCCCGATCCTGATGTCCATAAAAAAACAGGTGAGCGCAAAGGTATCTACGCCCATACGATTGGCCGTGTGCTTGACTGGTTTGATCGCATGGTGCAATGGCTATCTTCGACTTATCAAATCATGTTAACTTGGTCACTGCGACACCGTATTTTGACGCTTGTGCTGGCGCTGGCGACTTTTGTGGGTGGTTTGGCGATTCCTGCAAGTGGTTTGATTGGCAGTGAATTCGTTCCGCAGGCCGATTATTCAGAAACTGGCGTGATTTTTTATACGCCCGTGGGCTCTTCCATCGAGTTCACAGAGCGCAAGGCCCGTCAGGTCGAAGCGGTACTACGTGAATTTCCAGAAGTGCGCGATCTTTACACCACGGTCAATACTGGCACTTCTCAAGGAAAAAATTACGCGACTACCTTTGTGCGCTTAACGCCACGGGATCAACGCAAACGGACTACCGCGCAAATGAGCATTCCACTCCGAGAAC
>Ga0102912_1000183_pt1 | contig 10026 bp, 5 predicted proteins | sample Colrivmeta1560A3_FD_78499 | JGI IMG/M metagenome (GOLD analysis project Ga0102912, IMG submission 78499) | Estuarine microbial communities from the Columbia River estuary - metaG 1560A-3 | ecosystem: Environmental > Aquatic > Marine > Intertidal zone > Estuary | place: USA: Columbia River Estuary...
ATAAATAGAATCAAATAAGAATTCATCATAATCAATCTTAAATTTAGGCGATAATACATTTCCATAATAAATTACTAAAAAGATCCTGCCAAAAATAAAATCAAGCTAAAATTTAAAAATTTATCCAGAAAACTAATAGGATAAATTAATGAACGAAATAAAGGTTAGATAAGAGTATACTAAGTATAAAATAGAAAATTAGATGAAAAGAAATCTGTCTCAGTAATGCCGTAATAATTTTATATAATTTTTATTGATTCAAAAATCCGGAAAAGTAATTAATAAATATAGATTAATTTCTGATACTATTATTTAAGGAGGGAGATGTAGAATTTCTGGATAAATTAAAGAAAACATACAGAAAAGAACTATTTTAAGATGTAATACGTTAACCAATCGTAGCCAGTAAGAAAGGTATAAATTATTTAAATATAAAGGACGAGAAACCTGAACAATTAAATTAATAGGTAAAGTCTGTTCTTAATAAGAATTTAAAAAACAGAAATAATAAACGAGGAAGCACACCACTAGACGCATTCATAAGAAATATGGATGAGAATAGCCCCTTTCACTTATTAAAACTACCATAGATAAACGAATAACACAATCATTCTACAATAGATTAGTATAAGATTTGATTTTTTACTTATTTTATTAATAATTAATCCATTAATTTGTTAAATTCATTATTTAAATAATATTTTATTTTATAACAGAGTTATAAATTTTAATCCTCCTATAATAAATTCATTGCTTTTTTTTTTATTATAATAAATTTAAATTAATTCAAATTTATAATTTTTATTTGAAACATAAAGAAAATTCAAATTAGTAATAATGACTTCGTGTATAACTGAGCTAAATGTTTTAATAATATCAATATATAAATTTTATAGAGTCTATAACTAGAGAAAGTTATTCCAATAGATTTTGAAAAAATCCCTGAAAATGAACTAGATTTTACTTAAAAAATTAGTGAATAAAAATTTTTATCAATTAAATACTATGTTGATCACTAATTTTAAGAAAATGAGAGAATATATTAAATGCAGGTTTTTTTATTTATCGCTTTCTTATGTTTCATTAATAAATATATATATATATATATATAAATAAATAAAAAAATTATAAAATAGGATAATATAGAAAATGATATAATTAAAAATCTTAGTTTAATTTGCTAATAATTGGATGATATGCTTAAAGCAAACCGAGCATATCAACTTGAAGTATGTTTATAATAAACAATATATTTTTAAAATTAATTAGTTATTAAATGAATAAGAATAAAATGGAAATCTATGGAATAAATTGAAGCATTTTAAACCTGAAATTAGTGATGAGGAGATTGATTTTAAAATCGATAGATTAGAGTAGGATATTATCTAATTAAATATATAGCGAGTTTAAATTGCTTAGGCGCTAAATACAAATAATTTTGGTATTTTAGTTCATATCATTATTTATTTTATAATTTGAATTGCTTAAGTTAATCTTAATTTAGATGAAAATTCAATAGTCCATCAATTATTTATATGGATAATGTTTTTTTTATACAAAGAGCCAGCAATAGTATATAACTGGTAATTTTTCAAGGTTCTCTTTTATTTTGTTTCATAAATATTGTTATAATAAAATAATTATTTTAGGATATTATATTAATCAGGGATAATGGAAGTGATATGAAAATAAGATTGGGTTAGCTGAAAGCATAGGATTTAAAATTTGAAATAGTTGACTCTACTGAATAAATAATGAAAGTAATTTATTTTATATTTTGTTATAAGAAATCAAATTTTTAATTTATTATCATAGCAATTTGACAAAATTCTAAACGAGCCAATAATATAATAAACAAAAGAAACTTTTATAAATATATTCAAAATAATAGAAATTATTTATAGTATAAATGAAAAGAGTCAAATGATTTAGAATTGCTAGAATACACTAAAATCAAATGAAATTCTAAAATAATAAAGAATGGCCGATGCTTAAAAATTAGAATAAACATTTCCAGTTATGAAAGATCATTTAAATTTTTAAGATAGATTATTTTTTCACTATGAAAATATTAACCAATAAGTATTATTTTTTTTCAATATCCTAAACATTTTTTAGCTAAAATAAAAAATTTAAATATACCAGGAAAGAATCAATAATAGTAATTCAGCATTGAATAGTCTAAAATCATAATATTAAAGGATAGATTACTCCCATTTAATTGAAATAAAAATGCTAGCGTAAATTTAACAAGAAAACCATATAATAAAAGAAGAACCATAGGAGAATGAGTTTATATAAATATATATAAATATAATTTTATAAATTTATATAGAATAATCATTAAATAATATTAATAATAGCAGGAAAGATGTTGTGAATTTGGAACTTAGTGTGATATATTTTGATATTAAAAAATTTTTATAGGAAATAAGGAAAAAACATAAATTAATATTATTAAAATATACTAAAAAAACTAATATAAATTATGAAAAAGAATTTATAATATTTAAAATAAATTTCAAATTTTTTGATTAAATTTATTTTAGAAAATTTGATATAATATCTTAAATATAAAGTTAAGTATAGTTTATATATATAATTTATCAGTTAGGATTCATTAATGAGCTTACATACAATATAAACACTTAATGTATAATATTTAAATGTGCATTAATTTTATATTAATATAATAAAATAAACAAATATATTCAAAAAGAATTTGTAAATAGAGAATATAAAAAAATTAGATGCATCGCATTTAAGTGGTACTACCCTGGAAGTAGCATTGAATGATAGTAATCAGAAAATAAATGGTATTGAACATTACATTTATGATGGATTGGATAAATGTACTAATTTTTTCAAGACAGAGGTAAATTTAATATTATTTTTCATGATTTCTGTTTATAAATAAAATATTATAGAATGATACATTAAATAGTCTTGAGAGATAACTATAAGCTAATTGGGAAAATATTACTCATAGACTATCTGAGTTCGGATAAAACAGCTTAAATGTATAGATATTTTATATAAAAAAAATGAATAAAGCTTTTAAATAATATTGAAAAAGATAAAAGTGAGCTTTAAGATTTAAAAAACATACAAGGCTAAAATAGTGAAGAATAAATTAAAAATGAAATCAGTGAGCTAAAAAAAAAAATTATCGCTTTTAACAATAAGCGTATTTAGATAGCAAATACTATTAATATTGACGATTTTAGTAAAAATAAAATAAAATTCAAATAATTTTTAAATACTATAATGAAAAATAGCATGCTTAAATTTGAAGAATAAAGATTTTGATTCTCCATTGAATGAATTCTTCCAGTGGATTATTCTTCTTTTTTATAAGGATCCAACAACTAGTTATTATTGGCCTAATTTTAAGGTAATATTCTCAATATAAAAAAAAACATAATTAACTATCATTTTATAGGAATAAGCTTTACTGACTGATAAGGGCATTGATTTCAAATAAAGATTAGGTAAAGTTAAAGCTATTGATCTTAAGATGGAAGAATAGGGCAAAACATAAAAATTAATTCAAGTAAATATTTAATAGTTTATAAATATATATATATGTATATATAAATAATAATAGCATAAGAAACAGGTACTAGAGGAGCCATTAGTTACGGCTAAGATGAGATAAACTTATGAGAATATGTACTAAATTGCCGAAATAGTATTAGAAACAAATGATTTGGGGGTTAAGGTACGTTAGGCGGAGGCTAGGCTCAAAGGAACTGCTATGTAAAATTAGTAGTTGGCTTTAGATTGTTCAAAAATTGAAGAAAGAATAGCATCTATGAATTAATGGTAGATATTATAAGAGGATATCTTTAAGAAATATAAAGAAATAGCGCATAAAGTTATAAAATATTCGATATATATATTTATAAACAAATAAAGCTCTAATAAAAAATTTTATTATATTAAGATGCTGTTAGAATTAATAGTTTATTAATCAAGTAATTAAATCAAGCCCATAAGGAAATAGATTTATCTCATACTTATGCAATATAAATTCCTATTCAATAACAAATAGATGCTCCTATCACATCATTAAAAAGTGAGCTGTTAGTTTATGAGGAGGAATAAGAATAATAGCGTTCATAATACTAACCCGAATAAATTAATAAAGATGAAGATCCCTTTCCTGTATAGAGTAACAATTAGATGTTATTGAAATAAACCTAAAATGATTTCGAGTTTTTTTTATAAACATTTAATATTGTATATTTTTAAATAATAAAAGTGTCCATGTACCTGATCATAAATTGGGTCCTCGTTTACCTGGGTGTTCGGATAATTGTTAAGTATTTTGAAAAAAAAAATATTAAAAATATGAATTATAATATAAAAAAAAATGTTAAAATTCAATAAAGAAAAAACGAAGCTTTATAATATTAATTTATTTTTAAAATAATATATAAAATGAAACTTTTTTTACTGATAAATGGCTGTATTTAATTATAATAAATAAAATTGATAAAAATTTTATGAATTCAAAACAAAAAAAATTAATTTATAGTAATTTCAATTAAAAAGTTTTAATTTGAAATGATATATTAAATATTTTTAAATTTTTTAATATCCAGCATAACAGGCCGAAGTAAAATTATTAACGATAGCCTAAACACTCAAGAATTTACATATGCTAATCCAATTTATCTTAAAAATCTAAACTTTAGTCCACTAAACAATGTATTTTTAATTAAATAAAAATTTGAATATCATAAAATTAAAAAAAGTTGACTAATCAATCAATATCGTAATTAGGTATGGATCAGGATAATGAGTTTTCAATATTCGAAGCTGTATGAATATATATATTTTAATAAAATTAAAAAAATATCATTAAAGCAATCATTTAGTATTACATCATTTTAATTTGATCTAAGGCATTTATCTAATTATTCAAATTTAAATATAAATAGTAAAATGATAGATGGCATAAATTAAAGCAAAAAAATACACTTTAAATATAATTAAGAATGGGAAATAATTTTATTTGAATGGGATGAAAGTATTTAAAATATATTTAATCCAATAACAAGTTCTAAATAATTAAAACTTCCTAAATAATTTTTGGATAAATCAACTAATAAGATTAATTCATATTAGTTTAATGTTTTTTGTTTTAATAGCCTTAACTTATCATTAGCTATGACGGTAAATAGGGAAAAATTTAAAATAAATTCATATGAATTTATGAACATAACTTAAATTTCAAATAATGTATTATTATTTGGTAAAATATAGATAATAAAAAAAAATATTAAATTAGATATCCAGTAGAGCTCAATATGGAACAACAAAAATATTTTTTTTTATTCAAACCTCAAGTGATCCTGCTACCTTACCCATGAATAATTTATAATTAACAAATGATGAATCTAGTTATCCAAATTATATAATAAGCTACGTTGATCATAATATAAATAACTTCTTAAATTAAAAAATTAAAAAACGAAATCCTATTCTTTAATCCCTATATTACACTACCTTTTAATAGATTAATGTACCATATATTCCATATTTTTCAAATTGCTTTGGATATGGTTAGAATATTTTTTTAAATCAGATCATAGAGGACGGGAATTTATGTAATTTAGTTGATTATAAAAATACAAAACCTATAAATCCATTTATATTTGGTGATAAATCCATTAGTGATACATGTAAGAATGTTAAAATATAATGTATATTGGATGATTCATATAAAAAGAATCAATTTGGGCCTACTTGGTTTTAATTGACATCCGGATAAACATTATTTTCTATTTCATAAATACCATTAGCATATTAATAAAATTATGATGAAATTAATAAATAATTACCCACAAATTAAATTATTGCTATATAATTAATCAATTAAATTAATTATGGATATATGGCAGATGAGGTTATATTAACACTCAATTATTACTAAGTTACCAAGTCTGATAAAATTATTATATCAGGCAATGTTTAGTTTTAGAGTTTTTATAAACTATCAAATTAATAAACCAAAGATAAATAAAATATAGAATATAATTTAATAATTAATTATATACCACTAAATTAAGTAGAATTAGTTAATGCTTTTGCACTTAATTGGCCAGTATATGTATTAATTTACATTATGATCGGAATTCTTACTATTTCTGAGGTTGCTTTATTTTTGGCTTATCATTACTACATGAATAGGTTATTTTGTTTGTTTTTTTCTTAATTTTAATCTTTCATAGAATAAAAAGACAAAAGATAATTATTTGGCCATATATAAAAACAATATATCCCTAAATATTTTAAGGTATATTTTTAGCGTAATTATTATTATCCATAATTCCTATTATGATTTCTATAATAATGAATGGAACTCTTTGGCATATTAATCTTGTAGGATCAAATAATCATCTTTCTATATTTGATCATTTTTAAAATGATTTAAATTTAAATGATACAAAATTTACTAGTTTACGTTCAGGTCGCAGTGGTTTAAGTTTCATTATATGTGGTATCTATATCTTGATATCGATATCAAGAGCACTGCTTTCAACTTTAGAATTATAGTCTGAAATTCAACAAATTAACGGGAATAAATTGGATGATGATAAATGGAAAAGATTTTAGTTTATCTAAATATCAATCTTTTATCAAATTATATGTATGATTGTCATATAATATTCATTTACCAGTAACTTCTCAAATAATATTTGGTATTTTTTATGTTTTTAATTTTTAAAAAAAAAAAGGTTTTATATGGCATTCATGAAGATAATTTAAATTATATTAGAGAATTATGCTGAATATATCTTTAAAAATAATCTAATCTTTGCACCAATATCATCAATGATTTGTAACATTTTTTATTTTAACTATACATTCTTATTATATAAGCAACTATGTTTGTAATAGCTACTATGGGAGCTAATAACTTTTTAAGTTTCATGTACTCTGATTTGGTTGACTTGTTTACTCAAATGTTGGATAGAGCCTATATTCCTGAGGTGGAAGATACAATAAAAATATATGGATATAATTACTACATTAGATTAAAAAAATTTTGCAAATAGTAAAAAAAAATATAATTCAATGAGTTTTATTATAAATTTCGTTAGTATACTTTTTGGTGATAAGGATGATGAAAATTTTGATGATAATGAATAAAATACGGATCATAATAGAAATTCAAAGAATAAATTATATCAATAAATCAAAAAATTATCTGATTTTTAATAAGGTATCAGTATTAATATATATATTTAGCTTAGAATCTGATGATGATGGCGAAATTTTGTTAACTTAATAATTCAATGAAAATTTGGAATCGGAGGATGATGATAATTTATCACCTTTCTCTATGGATAATGAAAGAAATGATGATTATATGAAAGATTTTGAGGATGAATATGAATGTTAATTTAAATAAAAATATATAGAGATCAAAAAAAACATATCGAGTCATAAATTAAATTAGGAAAAAATCAATATAAAAAATGAAGTTTATTCATTTTATTAATATTATATTTGATAAAATTAAATTAAAATTCAATTTAATTATTATATAAATTAAGGAAAATGAAGCGTAATCAATAAATTATAATGATTTAATAAGCTTATATCAAGATCTTACAAATGACACCGTGACTAATCTATGCTAGCCCTTTATAATAGGTATTATGTGGACTTTCTATGATGTATCATTTTGGGCATAAAATTATTAGATTTCATATTCTGGTTTCATATTTTATTTGTTGTGGAGTATTGTGATAATTCCTTTTTAGATTTTCATTGATACGCTCTTTTATAATTTAATTGAATAATACCATGGATTTAATTTTCTAGAGTATATCAATGAGACAAGAGAGAGATTTAAGAATAGAAAGACAGCATGGAAAAAGTATGAAATATTTAAAAACACCATTGGTATTGAAGATAATTTAAAGCCATTAGATTGTAAGAATATAATAAAATTACATATAATTTTTTAATTGAATAGAGGCATGCTTTTCCTCTCAATTTTATTTTACGAGCTGTATTGCGACTTGTGCTTAGTTTATGTCAATATTGGGTATGCAAATTATATATTGGAACAACTATAATTTATTTAGCGATTAGGGTATTATTAATTTTAATTTTTATCAAAATAAATTCGATAAATTAAATTAAATTAGCAAGTATTTTTATAATTTTATTTTGGATATCATTTTGTTACGCAATTGAAAAAATAGCAATAAAATTGGGGTATCGTTTTAATATATGGAAATTGAAATCTAACAATAAAATTGTTCCGATAAACTAGGAGATTGATCATTATTCAGAATTTTAGGACTCTTAATCAAATGAAAAGAATATCAATCCTATAGTTGTCGATAGACCTAAGTAAACTTAATTATTTTAATTTTTATATATCTATTAAAGATAAAGAGTTAAACTACTTATTCCAAATTGGGATATATTAGTTGATTAAGCTTAGAAGAATATAAAAGTTCATGAAGTAAGTGAAAATATGGGTTAAAAGCCCTATTAACTATAAAACTTTAAATTTGCCTTCATTGATAAAAATAAAAGTTGGTTATGTGACAATATTAAAACAATATTATCACCAAGAACATTAAAATCTAATCGTAGTTTATTAATATAGTAATTCGATCAAATATACGGTAAACCAAAGAGTAATTCCTAGTTACAGTATTAATAAGAAGAGGTGTTTTAAGAGTAAATTAAAATTTAAAAAAAAAACCAGAATTAGATAGAAAAAATCAATAGAAATACTATTAATATATTATAAATTTGGCTAAATCGAAAATAACATCTTAGTAGGGCTACTAAACTTGTTGGGGGGGTTTTAGAAAAATTGACATAGAAATATTGTTATTATTGCGGATAGAATTGGGGACTTATTTGTGTTTGTGATAGAAGAATAGAGGATTATTATCTTGACTATCTGAAGCTTAATAGATTGGTTTATATAGAAAGGGCAAAAGATATTGATAATTGGTAAAAATATTTTATGCAATATTCTAGCTCAACTACAATTTGTTTCATTTGCAATAGTAATATAATTTAAAAAAATTAAATATTTAATTAAATTAGGTTTAATAATTGATTCCCAAAATGATTCCAAAAAATAAATATAGTTAAAATTAGAGAAAAGTATATAAAAGAGATTATTTTGTAGAGAGTTAATGAGAAAAAAATTTAGGGGAATATATTATTGGGTAATTTTTATACGATATTACTAGGATCGAAGATATAGATTTCATTTGTGAGATATATTAAATTTTTTAATATTTAAACAGAAATTAATAATTAAAAAAATAATTGATCATTTGAATAATTTATTTATTATTTTAATTTGGTTTACTCAATTAATTATGATTGTGTTTTTGATAATATTTCGTTTCGCTTCTATAACTATTTCACAAAGTAGTAATAATTAAGATAACAGTATTATATGGGCCAACCCAATTAATTTTAAAGATCTTAACTTTACACCTATATATAACAAAGTGAGTTAAAATGTAAATAGTATTTAAAAATAACAATTAATTTTTATTAAAGAATGATAATCCCATAGGCACTAATTAAAACATCACAATATTTCAAACTGTAATATTTAATATAATATTTAAAATATATATGAATATTAAATATTTTTAAAAGCCTTCTTTTAGTATTACAAATTTATAATTTGATTTAAGACATTTATCAAGTTACAAATAATAAAATTAAAAATCAATTTTTAAATTTCCTGATGATTGGTTCATTGTTATAAAATTAAATTCTGAATTTGTTTTAGATGATTATTCTTAATAATAACTCGATGATATAACATTAATAAATAGCCTACCCTAAACATTTTTAAAAAATTCAACCAAAAAAATATATTCACACCAATTCAATATATATTCATTTAAGGCTCTCAATCTATCTACCCTTATATTTGTAAACCAATTAAATTTTAGTAATCAAATATATGAATTCATGAATGTCTCATAAATAAGCAACCAAGTATAATATATTATTTGA
>Ga0102912_1000186_pt1 | contig 10014 bp, 12 predicted proteins | sample Colrivmeta1560A3_FD_78499 | JGI IMG/M metagenome (GOLD analysis project Ga0102912, IMG submission 78499) | Estuarine microbial communities from the Columbia River estuary - metaG 1560A-3 | ecosystem: Environmental > Aquatic > Marine > Intertidal zone > Estuary | place: USA: Columbia River...
CCCCAAAACCCCAAAACCCCACGTTTACATCTACTAATTTAATTAAATGATTATTATTGTACTTCTATTGTAAACCGTTGTTGGCTAGCCTTGCTTCGGCTTCGGTGACACTCTCGGTAAACCAGATTTGTGGATGAGATCAGATTTTGACAGAGTTAACGACAACTAAGTAGCGGCAAATCCACTAGTGTATTTGAATAGTTTGAACTTTTATTTCGAAGGCAGCAACCTACTCCAAGCTGTGTTCAGTAATTCATCTGACACAAGCTACCAAGATTTCGGATGGTCCCATGGTGTTAGCAACTCCTCCGTTTTTTTTAGCTTCAAAAGCATCACATTCACAGTACTAAACCCCTAGAGTCAGATCTAAAACCCCATCTCTTACTTCGACAGCAGTGGAAATCTCTTCGCATTTTAGTTCGATGAATATCAGTTTTTGAACACTAAAAACCCTACTTAGTACACCGTTAAGCAATGGCTTCTTTAAGGATTCACAACGGCAGCAACAGACCTAGCAACGTTAAGCAATAAACAAAAGCAGTTGCTCTCGGGTTACAAGCAGTACTCAGAAAAGAGCTGCAATCTGAGCAAGTAAAGAACTGATACCAGGATTGTTGGATTCGCAACAACGACTGAAAGCCAAGATGCCACAAGAATCAAATCACTGTAAGCGATTTATTTCTCTAATAATGCTGAAATCTGCAAATGTCTTCGAACAACCCCAACTACAGATGTCAGCACCTAGGTGCAAACTGACCCATACAAGGGCACGGACTTGATAGGTAAATTGGATGCTGAAGGCTACCTTGGTACCGTGATTAACGTCGGTATCGGTTTGGCAAGTCTCGCGGGCTCAGCAACTCTAGTAGGTTTTATTTACTGGTGTGTTAAATGCAAAGAAGAAATACCCACGAAGCACGCTTATGAACCAGAAAAATACGTTGAGTTGGCAAAAATCACTGAGTAAAGACTTAGAGACCTGGAAGTACAATATGACTAGTTTTCTAAGATGGGAATTTAAACTTATACAGCTGCTTATCCCGGTTCTTTTAGCGCCAGAAGAAGTCCAAGGCCTGAAGATTGTTTGGAAAGTTTAGGGGATGAAGAAGAGGTTAAAGTTGAAGTTAAGGTTAAAAAATCCACAAGAAAGAGATAATCTAATTTAGTGTAGTGAGTTAAATTCATACGTAACTTTTAACTTTTGACCTGATTTTTTAGATGCGGTAGCATGCGGGCACCGATATCTTGCGAACTTTGTTCTGAGGTTATTGGTGCTAAAGGATAGATGTTATGTCAACATGTTGAATTTTTAATGGCACTGGTTGGTACTAGTCTCCTTCCCCGGCTTGCATTATGTTATTCAATTTCTCTATAGATTCCTGGTGCACCATAAGAAGGTTGGTAGGCTACCTGGCTGTTTTAAGCCTGGTTTATGATCTTTTCTTTTCCAATATTATAGGCTGCAACTTGATTGACGACTCTTCGCCGATCGTACGTTAATTTTGCTGCATCCTGTCTTCTGAGTCCATCTAGCTGAACTGCTGTGATATCTTTCGTTATGACTAGGGTATGTTTACATGTAGTTTAAGTCTCTTTTTCGATAATAACACGTTGTTCGCATATTGTTCTTTATCCGAGCAATTATGTTTTTAGATCAAATGGTACCACTTGACTTCTTTGTTTACTTTCGCGATGTTTGCCTCACTATTTTTTTTTACAACACCACGTGGTGATGTGGTGCGAATTAGTGGTATTAACCTCGGACTTGTAATGTCAGTGTTCAATCGTTCACTTCTCAAATTTGAAGGAATTTTTCTTACCTGCATCTTATCAAAGTATTGTTTTTTGAATTTAAAAAGAACGACTTTCTGTCTCTATGCGTAGTTTACAACCTCAGCTGACTGTCCTTCTGCATCTCCTTCGATTTGAGCTTATTCGTGCTCTTTAATAGACACTTTTGACCAGTTTTAAGGACTAATGTCTCGCTTATTGAAAGAGGGTGTTAGTTCTTGTTTACTAAACGCCATCACTGTCGTTTTCAAAGTAACAAGTTTCTTTTAATTGACGTGGATCAGGCTGTTGCCTTCGTAGTCTTGATTCAAATTTATGTATCGATCTATAAAACCAGCATTCGCTTATTTACGAAGTCTAGGCCGATCTTCCCCAGTCCTTGACTTAGACCGTGATAGATTTTAGTAATTCAATTTTTTTTTAGCAGCTTGACTGTTCGATGTCTCATAACTAGTCTGTGGTCTTACTTTATTTTCTGAGTCAAGATTTGAAAGTATTTGTTGTGATTGGATGCTGGAAATCTTTTTATAGCTAACTTCCGAGTCTCTCCTTTAGCTCGAAAACATAGCGACTTTGGGTGTGATGACGAATAGTTAATGAGATTTTCCCTCTAGAGATTTTTTAATCATTTTATTTAAAATAGTATGTTCATTTGGTAAGTTTAAGGATCATCAGTTGGAAATGAACATGCGAGGCTAGGTATTCGTTGTTGTCTCCTGCTGAACGGAACCCGATGACCTTTTCGTCGTCGGCAAGCACAACCTCTTGCCTGGTGTGGCCAACTCCAGAGTACCCAAGATCGAAGATTGGCGTCTGATTTCTAGCAAAGAATTTAAGTCCGGAAAGGAAATTTTGGGTCTACTCGTACCATAGTTCAACTCTACCAATCTCGATTTCCTGTTGTAGCATCATGGTGACCATCGGCTGGTCGCATCTGATGTCTGACTTCCAGCTGTTGCTCAGGCTCATATTCCATCTGCAGCCGGCGAAGACATGGTCGATTGATTGGAGTTGTAAGTCAATAAGCTGTGCGGAGTCGCTGCTAATTAAATGATCTAGTTAAGATTTTGTTGGAAATTAGACAGTGAACGGCATCTGGTGGTCAGCTTAAACAGGTGGTGACCACCTAATCTCTGCCTGTATGTCAGGTTTGAATTTTGTGTCAAGTTTTGTCGCAGACTCTTCTTCTTCATCGTCAAGTATCTCTTTGTATTCTTTTATAGAGCTGTTAAATAAGTTCTCAACACTAGCAGCCAAGTTTTTGTTCACTTATTTAAACCTGTTCAGTTTGGATTGCAGCATCCTGACCAGTTTGCTTCTATAATCAAATTGGGCTCGTTCAAAATCAAGGATCGGCTTGCTCGTTGTAAATTATGGCACCTTTAAATGCGTCGTGTTTGAGAGTTTAAAATCCGTAGGGGTCTAGAGATGAGCGATCTTCTTGGTAAGGATTTATAGTGCCTGTTCGTTGTCCTCAAGACTTGCCGTCACTTGCCTCCTCATGCTCAACGTTACTTCATCGTAGCTTTTGGTCATCGCTTTGAATTTAGAATACAGAGTTCCACTCATTGCCTCACCTGCTTGCTTCCCCTTATGGTTTTTGCCAATAAACGTGTGGAACCATAGTTTTGGTGCGAATGTTGCAACAATTTTTTCCTTCCACTACTCAAAAACTTCCATGTGAGTTGAGTACTTTATGGCCGTACTAGCTGTCTCATTCAACATAGGCACGAATGAAAGCAACTTTTCAAGCAGTTCCGCTTGCTCTGCCTGTATGATCTTATCACGAGACTACATTTTTTGCATTTGCTTAATTTAATTTAGAATACATTCCAGTTTCAAGCTTCCTATCGCATCTTTGCGTCGATTCCGTGTTGCATACTCTCGGCTTCTCCAAGTAAATCTAAAGTTGAGTCCATGTGGGCTGCTCCTGGGCTATCCTCATGAAACATGTAGTCGTTGGTGTTATTACGATTTTTATAGGCGGTGGCGTTGGCCAAGCTTTGCTCGTTGATTTTGGCGTTGAATGGCTTGCGCTTAAGCTCGTGCTCTTTTAACTGCTCCTTAAACTGCTTAGTCTTTTCGTGCATGTTGGATTTGTATTCGAGCGTCTTCTTGTGTAGCTGCTCATTCTCTTTCTTTCGGGTGCCAAGGCGTTCTTGGTAACCCTTATCGTACTCGAGTTTGGACACCACCTCGTTTTTGAAATTGGTAGCGCGCACAAGCTAGTCAGACACCTAGATCTCATTGAGGCCGCACTGCTCCAGCAATTTCAGGTTTTGTTTGTCGCGGATCTCACGCTCTTTGCCTTTTTCCAGCTCTTACCATGCCTTGTACTCAACCATGGCAGCGTTGGCGTTGAGGTACTGTCTTTGGAGTTTAATTTCTTTAAGTTCCTGCGCGAGACGTGCCTCTTCCTCTTTTTTATTTTTTTTCTTTGTACTGATACCAGCATAAGCTTCAAGAAGTCCCTTTTCACGAATAGCGATTCTTTATTCTTCCTTCTCTCGCGCCTCACGAGCTTGCTGCTCTCGTCTGTTGTCCTACTCTTATTTGCGTTTAAGACGGGCTTGATGGATTTTTTCAGAATCTTCAATCAAAGACTATGCCTCTCTTTCTTTTTTAGCAAGGTTGGTCTCTCGTTTGAAATCTAGTTCCTGGTCCAGCTTTCTTCTGTTAAGCTCTAGTCGCTCTCTGAGCTCTGCAACAGACATCTCGACCATCAAGCCGTGGTTTCCGGCCTCAGTTGGGTCGAATCCTTTAGTTCTCTAGATAGGAATTTTCTCCAACTCTCTGATCTGTCTGATGAGTTCCTCTTTTCTCGCTTGTTCAGCAATCAATTCATCTTGCATTCTCTTCGCTGCCTCCTCCATCTCTTTACTGATCTGGTCTCGAATCTCTCTATTCTCAGCTTTTTTTGCAGCTTAAGCCTCTGTAATCTTGACGGTCTAACTTTGAACCTACTTCACGATTTTTTTTCTCTCCTCAAATTCTTCTTGATTTGTGGCCTCGCGTTCTTCAAGCTTTTCATGCATCTCTTTCTTAACTTTCGCGGCAAGTGTATGGTTCTCTTCTACCTATCTCTCTTGTGCCCCGATAGCGTGTTCACGGCAGAGCTCCATTTCAATTTTCTTTTTAATGATGTGCTCGGTCCGTTCGATGTCATCTTTTTGTTCCATCTCGCGCTACCATCTGATGAACTCACTAGCATCCTTAAGACCCATCTCCATCTACGCAAGTTTCTAGGCGGCCTCGCGTTCTTCCATGTCTATAAGATGCTTCTCTCTTTTTAATGCGGCCGCATTTAGTTTGACTTAAGCCTCATGCTTCGTGAAATCCGGCATCGAACGAGGTCTGAAATCATTAAACTTGAGCTGGTCTGTAATTGCTTTGTTGTAATTTTCAACGACCTTGGGCTGCAACTAGGCAGAGGGTAATGCTTCTGTTGCCAGGGGGAAGCGTTACTTTGGATTTTGTTCGTACTCCTTGCGGATGGCTGCGATAGTTGCTTGGCGGCGTTCTTCCTTCACTTTTTCTATATCTGCAAGGGAGTTCTTATTCAAGTTTTTAGGAACGGGGTTTGCCTTAACCTCGCGCTTGATAACTTCTGGTACTGGGATCATCTTGGGTTTTGGCTTGGTGAGGTTAAATGGAATCGGCTGTGTGATCTTTTTGAATTGCTCTTCTTCAGCAGCATCTTCAGACTTAGGCGCAGTTGACTTGCCGTAACTAGCTGAACTTTACGCATCATCTTGGCTAGTAGGCACTACACTGTTACTGTTGACAGATAGCGAGCTCATAACTTTACCAGTAGCACGTTTCTCAACATAGCGGATAATTTCCTATACTGCAGCCAAGTTTTTTTCGACCATACCGATAACTTTGTCGTCGATGTAGGTGAAGTCGTAAACGGTCATCCATTTTTCACGCATGTGCTCGCGGAGTAGGTCAGCGTTGAAGGCGAACTAAAGGAATACATTCATTTTTGTTGGCTCTTGGCTCTGCACAAGCTTTCTAAAGTCTTAAATCTAAAGAGTGTCCAATCTGAAGAAAGATAGGTACGCGAATATACTGTAAAGCGCCGCATCGTTGCGGTTGGTTGTTGAACTGTGGAGCTCAAAAAACACCTTGCAGAAGACTTTGAGGAAGTCTTCGTAACGGATGCAGCCGTAGAACACTTATTTTATGAACACCTTTTCGTAAGGATCTTTTAGCTAATCGGATTAAGAGGTTCGACTTACGGTGGCCAGAAATGTGTCAGCATGTGAGTCGATAGTAGAGTAGACGGGGTTGAAAGTGTTAATACACTCAATAGCGCTTGCGATTAGTTCTCCAAACTTCATTTATATAAAAATGGTAACTTATTATTTAAATAACTATAATTTCTCCTAATAAAAGAGTTCATGTACACAAGTTTCTACGCTGGCTCTACAGGCGCAATGTCCTAGAGAAGCAGACATCATCGTAAGAATCAACCTATTGTGCCACCCACTGCGACTGAGCTCCGAGAGGGAGGATTCGACCGGCAATCAGTGTTGCACATAAACCAACGAGTGCTGAACAATAAGATTGTTGTAAGTTTAGTCCGTTTCATAAAGTTAGGTAAAAAAAATTGTTACTGACTCCAGCTTCGTGATTTACCACGAGGACTTCAGGCAGGAGTTCCTGATCAAGCAAATTCCGGAGACTGAAAGTATTGAGAAGTGGATTGAATTACAAACTCACAGCAACCTGGTCACCGCATTTGATAGTTTTATCGAGCCGGAATCTGGCCTCAAATTTTAAATGACAGAGCTCAACAACGGAGGCAATATGTACGCCTACATCGAAAGCCTCAAGCTTGATCTTGCCATGGAAGTCCCCCGCACCTATCTAGAGCTCATTTACGACGTCGGAATTCAACTCGCAACTGCCTTAGACTTCGCTCATAACGCAGGCCTCGTGCACGGCCAATTCGATCTCTCCAAAGTTTAGATCCAAAATAACGGAGAGAATTTTGAGTTCAAGATCACGGACTTCTGTCCAACGTCAAGTATGGATTTACCGCTTTCGTCCGAGGCGAACTACTGGCCATTCGCAAAAAACAAAAAAGAGATCACTTAAAGAGAAAAGATGGAAGTGCTCATGCTAAAAGATGTGTATTCTCTTGGCATCTGCCTGCTTGAGATGATGATCGGCCGTTTTTCAAAGAAGAAGTTCAGCATCAGCTTGGATAGCTTGCCACTCACCTGGGCTGAATTCCCAGAGAGCACACCTATCATCTAGGTGCTTGTTGAGTGCATCCAGATCGACAGCATCACACAAAGAAAAGGAAAATTGCAACATATACGCAAGCTACTTATTGCCGAGTACAAAAAATACTTCAAACGAACTTTCTACAAGATGGAAAATCCATACGTGGGTAAGAAAGCTGATGTACTGAATAAAAAAGGTATTATTTCTCTCTTCCACAGGAAGGGCGAGGATAACGTTGCGCTCAATTACTGGCAAGAAGCTGAGCTACTCAACGATCGCCACTTCGACAGCAAGTGTAATTTCGTCATGTTCAGATGGTCTACTGCTAAGATCACAGATGCACAAATGATTGGTGAACTTGATGAGTTTGTCTTTGATGTGCCTCACAAGGGTCCTTAATATAGAGCCTACCTTTTGATCGGCTAGGGAGAGAAAGAACAAGGCATTTAATTGCTAAAGGAATACATTGAGGAAACAAGGAAAGAAATAAAGTCGAGCAGGATACCAGACCAGAAAATGGCCAAGTACTTGAAAAACGCTGAAGATATTCTAAGTTAAGTACAACTTGATAAAGACACTTTCATTCAAAACGGCTAGACCAAGCATGGCCACACCACCACAGTCAAGCATTTAGCTTTCGGTCCTAGCGGAAAATGCATAGTTACAACGTCATCTGATGAGACCAGGGTCTGGAAGGTCAGCTAATAACTGATCGGAATTCAATGCCAAATACCCGCAGAAGAACCACGGTCAAATGAGTAGACCCCACTTTCATGTGTAAACTCTGAGGCCACCAAGGTTGTTGTCCACAGAGGCAAGCTAATCTTTACCATTTACAATATTGAGGATAACCGAGCAACAAAATTGGACGCTATCGATTTGCAAAAAGAAATCAAAGCATGCGGTAACCCAGGCTTCAGTCTCGCTATTGGTGACTAAGTTAACGACATGAGGTTTTTGGATGCCGAGTGCACCATAATGCGTGTCTACTTCACAAAAGCAAAAGAGCTTTACTTCATCGACGTCTAACTCAGTGACTCAGTACCTAAGATGCGCAAAGCTAAGGCCTATGAGGATCGGTCTGTTATGGTTTTGTAGTAAGGTAAAAACCTGGCAACACTCCAGAACACACTACAAGTCTTAATCAGTGATGAGACAAAAGCTGGAAACGTTCTTTCGTTCCCCGAAACGGACTAAAACACCGTTGCTGTACTTAAGAGGGAACAGCCAGATGAGAAGCACATTCTCATTTTTGACATTAAAAGAAACACATTTATCAGAAGAATTGCAAAGAAAGACATGGATTCAGAGGCGTTTGCGCTTGACAGCACTGGCCGCATTCTTGCCCAGGCAGATGGCCACGATTTAACTTTGAAATTGATCAGACTACCGAACAACGCTGCCCTGATGGACTGTTTCAGACCCCGTTACGCGGTAGCAGAGAAAAAGTTAAACCCAGCACAAGCCAGCGACGCCAAGTAAAGCTTTAAGGACAAGATTTACCGCGACCTCCACACCTACCATATGTTCAAAGCAGATGCTCTGAAGGCAGAAAAGCAGTCAGGTCTTACTGAGGAGTAAAATATGCACTTAATGGTGTTGAAATACCACGAGGCAACGAAGCAGCCACACAAACTGAAGAGCAACAAGGAGTTCCAGATGATGCAAAAAATTATCTTTAGAGATTCGCAGAAGAACAAGCTGACAACAGGCAATGATACGCTCGCCAAGTGCCCGATTGAGGGAATTGAGGGGTAGAAACGAATTGAAATTTACGACGATGAGTTGACCTACCTCAACCCAACGTCGCAAATTTCTTTGGTGCAGATTTCAAGCGATCCAGCGAGACATTTCTTTTTGATTGCGATGGACGGGACGGTGTTCAAATATGACTTGATAACGAAGGCACTTATGTTTTCCTTCAAGACTCAGGCAACAAAGGCGATGATCATGTTCGATAAGGATGACAAACTGCTGGTGGCGAGTGAAAAGATGATTCATTTGTGGGATTTCTTTGATACTAAAGAGGAAGCGCCGGAGCTAATCACTGCCTGTGAAAGTGATCTCAAGGTAGAAAGGATTTTCTTAAACAAGAATAGTGCCAATGTAGCCACGAGTCTGTACGTACTCGTAACGAACGCAAATGATTACATCCTATACAAAGGCAGGATGGAGAAAGTACTCCTCGGTAGCATCGGGTCTGAACACTAAACAGGCAAGATCACCTGCTGCGACTTTGATAAAGAGAGCACAGTCATGTGGCTTGGGCTCGACAACGGCAAGATGATATGCATCAATCTAAAGACAGGCGAAGAAGTCGGCACATGCGTTAACTTCTCAGAGGAGTTTGGCAAGCCAATCACCTACTTGGAGCGCTTCTCGGGAATTTTGGACCAAAATTTCTTCCTTGTTGTCGTCGGCGAAACTGAGGCATTCGTTTATTCCTAGAAAATTAACAACTACAAACCAGTGATTTACGGAGCCGATGCGAAAGATTACGAAGGGCAAAGAATCTCTAGTGCTAAAGTTGCGTTCAACGGCAAATTCTTTGCACTCGGCATACCCGGCGATAACCGCGAACAGGCAAAACAATGCCGCGCTCTTGGGTTCTTTGCATTCGACAGAGAGAGTTTCATAATCAAACCGATAAAGTGGCTGAACAAGTACCCATTCAAGACTTTCTATATGGATGACCACTTGACCTCCATCATGATGCTCGACGCGGCAAGCAAGACTCTAGACTATTAATTCATTCTTTGGAAGTTCAACCTCGACCAACTGGTCGAAAAAGATTTGAAAAAGCTCGATAAAGGAAAAATGCCTGGGTATGGCAGCGACCAGGATGTAGACTCGGATGTGGACGTTGAGGGGGAAAAGTTAAAACTTGCCAAACTTAGCACGTAAACAACCTGCTGCAATCTTTTCTGATTAGCCATACATATAAAAAAAATATACTCTTGTGTAAACTGGGGTTTTGGGGTTTTGGGG
>Ga0102912_1000187_pt1 | contig 10013 bp, 9 predicted proteins | sample Colrivmeta1560A3_FD_78499 | JGI IMG/M metagenome (GOLD analysis project Ga0102912, IMG submission 78499) | Estuarine microbial communities from the Columbia River estuary - metaG 1560A-3 | ecosystem: Environmental > Aquatic > Marine > Intertidal zone > Estuary | place: USA: Columbia River Estuary...
AATTAATTTAATAAATTAGGAATATTTATGCTAATCATTTGATTCTTCAAGTGATATCTCATCAGAATTTTCTGATTAAAATTGTATTTAATTACAGTTTTAGAAAAAATTATTTATATTGATCTATAGATAAAAACTTTAATTATCCTTAATCTAGTACATCATCGTAAGATAAATTTTAAATTAGGTCGATTAATACATACTAGAGTTAACTATCCTAATCTCCTGAATTTATTGGAATCGAATTACAGCACAATTATGAAAACGAAAGCTCTTATATGGAAATATTTTGAATCGAGTTTCTAAGGACATTTGAAAGATATATGAGAATATTTTATTTTAAAAATATTTACTTAATATTTATTTTGTCCTATATTTAAAATTTATTACATAAAATAATTTTAAAATTAAATTAATAAACCAACCAAAATATATTACTATGATGATTAATATATTTTTGTCAATCTAGTTTCAAACTGAATGAATTTTTTGTATTTTCAATTCAATTTCATTGTTTTATTTCGAATTTGTATTCACAATTTAAAAATCATCATTTTTATATGCAAATAATTGCTTAATTTTCTGAATAAATTATTTATTGGCATTATCAATTTAAATTTCATAATCACAAGTCAATCTGTAAATCCAATGAGCATAAACATACGCTCCAGGTACCTGTATTATAATTTATAATTTATAAATTATATAGTTATATTTTATTATATTATATATATATATTGATATATATTTAACATCGATAGTATAATGTATCCTAAATGATATAACTATAAAAGCTTGAAATATCGATGAAGTTAGTAATAGGTAGGATAATTTTAATCTATTTAATCTTCTCCATTCTAATGAGCATAAAAATAAAAAACCACAATGACCCTGTGATTTTTAAAATATCATTATTTAAAGGAAAATATGAATACAGAATAAAAAAAGTCACTACTTTCACCGTATTAGACTACAATGGTTGGTATACCAGGATAATCCCAAAAATAACCATCAGGTAATCTTAGCATTAACAATTACAAATGCAGAAATCGAATGGCATAAAAAGTTAGTATGGCGAAAAAAAATCTGAGGGTTCTAACATAAAGTAATTGATATGAACAGATCGATATAAATGCGAGGTCTAAAATCAACGATGAAAATATCTGTAAAAATTTTGCGAAACTAATAATTACATAAAATATTATTATTAAAGTTTACGTATGATTGGTGTTGATATAGTTGTTAACAATATCAGTTAACTGATGGCCAGGATCATATATACAATTGATTTGATTTTTGGGGGTTGTAACAAATTATCCAATTATAGTAATAAATAGAGTAATGAATATAATTGATAATCTATATTTAAATGAGTGGAATGGATTTGATTCGACCCCACTTTGATGGTGATCAAAATTTAATTAAATATTTGCTATTTTTTCAACTTCATGATTATTCTAAAGATTTGTTAAGGAACCATTTGGAATCTTTTAGAAACTCATTTTCCTAGAAAATTAAAATTTAATGTAAATTCTAATATAAATAATAATATTATTTTGAAAAATAATAATATTATTTTGAAAACTGAAAATAATTTAATTGTATATTAAATTTTTTTTATAAATTATTTATATTCTCTAAAATATTTTTCAATTTGCATATTTAATTATAATCGGAACTGCTACGTAACACACTCCCGATAATGCAATTAAGCCCATGATGATTTTTAATTTCATATTTCTCCAATACATGATTGAAGCCTAATATGTTATTAAATAAAATTGTAAATATTTTACTAGATCCTTTGAATTTTTATAAAATCCTTATGCATTAGTATTTAGCTTATCAGCTTTGTTAGACAATTAATCTAGATTTTATTGGTTTTATAACATCTTCTTCACATTATCTTCCATTACGATGGAAGTTTCATTTACCTATTATTATTATTTTTATACTCTATAATGTTTACTTATTATTAGGCTAAATATATTTTATCCAATGATTCAAGATCATTATATTTAACACTTAGTTCTTTCAATATATTCTTAGTATTCTTTTTTAATATCAAATCATCAATGTTTGTGTAGTCTCCACTTAGTTATAATTCTTATTGTATTTATGATGGTATAGCGTATGCATGTCTCTCCGGATAATTTGTAGCTTAAAAACATAAATATATTAAAATTTTATATATTTATACCTGTTAAAATGATGTATATAATCCCTTTATCATCCACTGTACAATTCCAGCATCCACTTTAAGTATTAATTTTTTATCTTTCTTAAGGATTTAAACTAAGAGTTTTTACTTAAGATGCTACTTTATCTGACTCTTTTTTAATTTATTCTTCATTTTTCTCATTACACACAGAATTGATTATATTAAAAGGTTATGTCCTATATATTGCTATAAACTTTAGTTTATTCGTTGATTATTTATTTTACATTTTTTGAAACACAATAAATTATAATATTTTATTTTAGTTAATATTATTTTTAATTTAATTCATAAAATACGAATCAATTACACTATAAGTACAATTAGGGTTAATATGAAAACAATAATTATGAGTTTTATTAAATAAATTTGAACAATTCTATAATAATTTATAAGATAATTCTATACATTTTTATATAGAGAAAATATTTGATATAAATAAAAATATTTTTAATATTATTATAAATATTTTTTTAACAATTATAAAATTATAAGTTAACGATGGATCCATATAAATTGATGGTAAAATATTCACCATTCTTACTATCATTCTCTGTTTTTATGCTATATTTAAATATGTTAATTTTGGTCTACTTTCTATAATCAAAATGTTTATATTATATTAATCATTTTTTACAATAAAATATTTTAGAAACTTTTTATGATAAATTCTACATGATTTCCAGTGGATTATGTGTTTTAATGCTATATTTGAGTTTATATTTAACATCGTCAAGAGATCCAGGATATGTTTCATTAACGTAATAATGGGTATATATATATATATATATATAATAAAATAAAATAGAAGCAAATTGATAATGAATAGTTAGGTGAATAGCTTTAAAATAGATTTTGTAATTTTTGCAACAATTCTAAACCTGAAAGATCACACCATTGCTCTAGGTGTAAAAGATGCGTATTAAATATGGATCATCATTGTGGATGGACAAATAATTGCATCGGCCTATTAAATAGGAAATCTTTTAATTTAATATTAGTTTGGGGTAGTTTAGCTATGATGTTTGCTTCATTTATAGGTCTATCCTATGTTAATTCATTATACACTGATATATTTGTATATTAATTATAAAAATGTTATTAATTTAAAAAGGTATTTTACGAAAGAAATGATTATATAAATCTAATACGATGTTCATTTACATTATTTATTGTTATGAGTGAGTTTTTTAACAGCCTGGGTTTGTATTATTTCTGTTATAAAAATTTGAATTTTGTTTTCTCTAATATTACCACATTAGATGATTTGAGGGTATTTTTATATTTATACCTATATTTTTATGATTAAATTTATGAAATATATAGAAGAATAATATGATAACCAATACTGTAAATGAATATGATTTGGGTATTAAATATAATTTCACATTTTATTTTGGAAAAAATGTATTTTTATGGTTAATTCCATATGGAAAGCCTAAGGGTGATGGTTATTATTGGGATAAAAAAACAGGATAACAAATTTAAATGATTAATTTTTAATGAAAATATTGTTGAAATAATAAAAATTTATTTAATATCATTATCTATTTAATTAAGAATTAATAAAGCATATAAAACCACTGAAGACATGTTCAAGTTTATTGATGTTATTGATACGTATTAAATTTTAAAATTCTTATTTCAATTTCTTTAGTTCAAATAATGATAGTATTCGATTAGCATTTATTAATTCTTAAGTTCCTAAGAATCTTATTGGTGTAGAATTTTAAAAACACTCATTCTATTATTTAATTATTACATCTACAACCTCCTGTAATTTTTTTTCACTTATCTGAACAAAATCAGAATCAGCTGTTTAGATCTATTATTTATATATATATATATATTTATTTGAATAACAATTTTCGTTGCAGTTGGATTTTTAGATTATTTATCCTAGTATAAAAGTACATCAGCTATTTCATTTAAAGGAGTTTATTCATTTTGTCTTACTTCAAAATAAGGACTATCCCATCTATCTTTCTATTTAGGGATCTCTAATCTTTTATATAGATCTTCAAATCTTTGAAATAAAAAAAATCATTTTATAGAGTTTTTATATATATATATATATATACAGAATATCATGGAAATTTGATTTTCCGATGGAATTCCATTCCTTGCATTTTTCATAGGATGTATTCAAATATAAAGTACAATTTGTTGTCTTTGCCGAACGGGCTAAACAATACAATTCATATCTATAGCCTTTTATGTAATTCATAGAATCTACTATCACAACGGTATCTTGAGATATATGCTTTTCTACATTAGATTTAATGAATCCTCTGGTCATTTTCTCATTGACTGGATCTAATTTATAAATAAATAAAAATTTAAATAATAAGATAATAATACATTTGTACCCTTATAGCCATCATTTTTACATATGGATAGGCTTTCTTCATTAATTATTTATACATGTCTTTTATGCACTTCATGAATATATTTTGCGATTTCATTAGCCCTTGTTGTTTTACCGCTACCAGGACGACCACATATAGTTAGTAATGGCATATAAATTATAAATATTATATTAAAAATATATATAAATTAACTATTTAAATTCTTGATATAAAAATATTATATATATATATATATAAACTATTGATGTTAAATTATTATTATTTTTCAGAATAAAATGAGGAAATTATCAATGTGTTTTAAATTATAAAAAAATAGCAAAGTGCTGTAATATAATTTTTCTGTTTAAAATAAGTTTGACCCATAGAAGGATTATTATTAGATACTCCAGGTATATATAAAATATATGAAAGAAAAATATATAAAAAAAGGTAATTTAAACAGCTTCTTTGTAGGATATAAAAATAAAATACTATGAGTTAGCTAAATTATATCATCCGGATGTAAATAAATAAAATGATGAAAAATTTAAAGCAATTAATGAGGCTTATTAAATTATCGGTGATGAATAGACGAGAAAGATTTATGATTAATTTAGATAATAGGGGGTAAAAAATAATAATAACTAAAGTAGAGCTACTAGTTATAATACATCATATAGAGAAACATCATATAATTATGGTTATGGAAGGAAATCAGATTAAGGTGCATATTAAGAATTTATGGCAAAATAAAATGCAAAATATCATAGTGAAAAAGATGATTATGATGAATAAATTTATACTTATTATATGAATAAAAAATAACATTATAATCAAGGATAAAACTAAATGTAAATTCGTATGAATGTGATTACGATTATAATGGTGGGTTTGGGATCATTATTTTTTTTTGATGCAATAATAAGAAGAGTAATGTTAAATCGTGAGGTTATTGTAATGGATGAATAAACTGGTAATATATATGTTACAACGGAAAAAAATGTAGGTGAAATGTAAAGAAGAAATTATTAATAATATTTGGAATAAAAATATTTTGACTAATAGGCAATTAAAAGATAATAGAGAAAAAGTTAATTGGAAGAAATGAAAAAAAACTAATGAAGGCATGATTTTTATTTAAATTGAATTTCTTATAAAATATTTTAATTCATTAAATTAATTAATTAATAAATATTATTTTTATTTATTAATATTTTAAACAAATTTTATTATTTGAAATAGTATTATATTATTATTTTATTATTTTAGTGATGTAGAAACGAAAATAAAGTCTATATATTAATTAATTAAAATATGGATTTGATTATCCTTATGAAAATATGGTAAAATAGGGTATATTTTAATACAATATAAAACCGCCATCATAAATTAATGATCGTAGAATAACATCAAATAGGTATGTTTATTTTTGATTGATTGTAAAAAAAAAATATAAAGATAAGATACTGATTTACCTAATAATTCAATATCTACTTGTAAATATAATTTAATCACATTTCTTCCGAAAAACATTTTCATTTAATATTCAAAAGTTGTTATTTTTTTTTATTCTACAAAAATGCTTTTAATATAAAATAATATAGATAGCAAATATTTATTTTTTACTTTTAGGTATTTTATAAATTATTCCAGCAATATCAAATTCTAATGGTTAACCTACAACATGGTTACCCTTATTTGTAATAAATATAGCTACTGCGTAAAATTAAAAAGAAAATAATGAAAGATATTTTAATAAATTGAAATAAATTTAATGAAAAAAAATAAAATAATATATATATATTTTTATAATATTTTAGTGCTAAGGATTTATATGAAGATTTATAACGTAGAAATGCGGATAATGAGGAAAATAATTGTCAGTGTATCAAGTTAGAGCAATTTGGAGAGACTAAGGTTATTTTATTTTTATTATAAATTAAAAATTTATAAAAAAAATTAAAAATAATTTCTTTTTCCTAAATTTTTATTATTAGACAACTTGGGCTAGTTTAAGGGTGGGTGATATAATAAAGGTGGAAAAAAATTAATTTTTTCCTGCGGATGTTTTATTAATAGATTCATCTGAACCTAAGGGAATATGTTATACAGAGACTAAAAGTTTGGATGGTGAAACTAATTTGAAATAAAAGAATGTTTAATCAGATTTATATTAATTAAACATGAAAGATCGTTAATATGTTAGTAATTTTTTTGTATTCGAATATGAAATACCAAATCCTGATTTATATAGATTTGAGGGAAAGGCAATTTTACCTAGTGGTTAAATGGTATCTATAGGACCTAATAATTTTATTTTAAGGGGTTGCAGTCTTAAGAATACTAAATGGATAATAGGATTAGTTGCATATACAGGACATGATACAAAAATTATGATGAATTCTTTTGCAAGTAGAGCTAAATAGAGTAACCTAGAAAAAATTATGAATAGTCTTATAATATAAATATTTTCTTTTATGATATTGATGAGCATATTTGGAGGAACATATTATACAATATATACTGATAATAATAGAGAATAACTTACTTATTTAGAATTAACTTAATAATCAGTTGCTTTAACATTAATAATTCAATTTTCAAGTTGGCTTCTAATTTTATCAAATTTAGTACCAATATCGCTCATGGTAACATTGGAACTAGTTAAGGTAGTTTAGGGAATATTTTTTGTTATGGATGAAGGAATGATATATAAAGCAACAATGATACCAACCCAGGTATAATCATCCAATTTAAATGAGGAATTAGGCTAGGTATAATATATATTTAGTGATAAAACGGGTACATTAACTTGTAATATAATGGAATATAAAAGAATAAGTGTAAATGGTGTATCGTATGGTGAGACAAAGAAGGGTGCAAAGAATTATTTGGAAAATCTATAGAAATTTCCTAAGGTTACAAATGTAGATTTTCGAGATAGGAACTTTTTCGATATTTTAGAAAATAGTATTAGATTTCTTATATAAATTTTTTTTTATATTTATATGTATATATAAAGTTAAACATTAAGAGAATGAAAATATTAGGCGATCATTGTTTTTATTAGCTTTATGTCATACAATAATAATAGAAAAGTAGGATGGTTAATCAATATATAATGCTTCTTCGCCTGATGAATTGGCTTTGATTAATTTTGCAAAATTTTGTGGTGTTTAGTATATTGGCACTAATATAGAAAATATAATGGAGATATAATATTAAGATAAGATCTATCAGTATTAGTTATTGCATATATTAGAATTTAACAGTACAAGAAAAAGAATGAGTGTGATATTAAGAGACTTAAATACAAAACCAAATCGTATAATATTGTACACAAAAGGTGCTGATTCAATAATTTTGGATCGTGTTAATAAGGTTATTTATTAAAGAAATTAAAAGAGTTCGGTAAATTAAAAATAATCAAAATAGGCTTAATCATTATAGGAAACTATAAAAAATCTAGAGTCTTATGGTAATATTGGATTGAGAACACTTTTGTTGGCTGAGAGAATATTGGATGAAAATGTATTTTAGTAGTGGAATAGTTAATATATGTAGGCGTGTAGTACGTTAGATAAGCGTGAAGAAAAAATGTCTGAGTTATAGGATAAGATAGAGGTTGATTTGGAGGTTGTTGGTGCAACTGCGATTGAGGATAAGTTATAGGATCGTGTGGGTGAGACTATTGATGCAATGTTAAGGGCTGGTATAAGTGTATGGGTATTAACTGGAGATAAGATTGAAACAGCAATAAATATTGCTTATAGTTGTCGTTTGCTTAATATGGATGTTGAATAGATAATTATAGATGAGAGGGATGAGTAATAATTGATTGAGGCATTGGACAGGGCATTAATAATAATATAAAATCTTGGTTCTAAAAAATAGGCGGCTTTAATAATGTCAGGTGATGCATTGATTAATGGTCTTAAAAAAAATATATCATCTAAGGTTATGGCTGTAGGATCCAAATGTAAAGCGGTGTTATGTTGTAGAGTTTCTCCTAAATAAAAATAAGAAGTGGTATCACTCGTTAGAAGAGAAAGACCAGATGTAACAACACTTGCAATAGGTGATGGAGCAAATGATGTTAATATGATAACAGCTGCCCATGTTGGTGTTGGTATTAAAGGTTTAGAGGGCGCATAGGCTGCTAGGGCAAGTGATTATGCTATAGGTGAATTTAAATTACTTAGGCGATTATTATTCTATCATGGTAGAGAATGCTATAGAAGAAATTCTAATTTAATTTTATATAATTTCTTTAAAAATATTTTACTCGTGTTCCCGTAATTTTGGTTTGGTATATTTAGTTAGTATAGTGGTCCTACCATATATGATAATTATGTATTTTAATGCTTTAATGTATTCTTTGCATCCCTACCAATTATGATATATTCCATATTTGATTTAGAATTCAATCCGCTAGACTTAGAACTAAATTACTAAAATTTTTACACCGATGGTATAAATTCAACATTATTTAATAAGTAGCAAAATATAATTATTAACATAAATTATTTTATCTTTTTATTTCATATACAAAATATTAAAAGTATAGTATTTTGGTTAAATTTCTTTAACGCAGTATATCAAGCAGCCATCATTACATTTTTTTCTCAATATATAATAGGGCCATCATTTATAAATAATTCAGGATTTGATTTATCGGTTTGGGCTATGGGTGCAATTATGTTTGGTTTGGTAGTAGCTATTGTTAATATAAAAATATTCATTATATCTAATGATCATAGTATTGCTAGTATTTCTGTAGTATGTGGATCAATGATAATGTACATATTATTTTTTTACCTTGTTTCTTCAATTGTATTCGATTCTGGTGACCTATATAATTATTTTACAGAAATATTATTTACTCCTAAGGTACATCTTCTGAATATATTGGTATTGGGATGTACAACAATGAAAGACCTTGCATTCGAATAAAATTAAAGGTGGAAAATTAATGCAAAGAGAAATGTAACTTTTAGTTATTTAGATTTTTATTTTCTAATATCGAAATTGATAAAAAAAATAGATTGATTATATATAAAAACTTGAGTAAGAAATTTCCAGAGAGGAGGAGGATATTGTTTTTGTTTAGAATTCAGTTAGTAAATTTATCACAACCCCATCATCTAGTTCAACTATTCAGACACCTAAGAATGAATATGAAATGGCAATAAGATAAACCAAAATCTGATATTATTTTTTATTAATGTTGTTTTTATATATATATTTATATATATTATAATTTAATTTTTTTAAAATTTTTATATTTAATGATAATATATGTAAATTTATTTATATAAATAATTTTAAAGAAATGTTTTTCACTTTAATTTTTTAAAAATATCAAATAATTTTTAGTCAAGAAAAAAAAAAAAATTTGCATTTTTTTTAAATTATTTTTTTTTTTTTATTATTTTATTTATTTTTTA
>Ga0102912_1000189_pt1 | contig 10002 bp, 6 predicted proteins | sample Colrivmeta1560A3_FD_78499 | JGI IMG/M metagenome (GOLD analysis project Ga0102912, IMG submission 78499) | Estuarine microbial communities from the Columbia River estuary - metaG 1560A-3 | ecosystem: Environmental > Aquatic > Marine > Intertidal zone > Estuary | place: USA: Columbia River Estuary...
AATTATAATTATTTTAAAGTGTTTAAATTTTTTAGTCATTCATTTTCTTTTTTTTCTCTATCTAATTGATAGGATGGATTTTAATTTTAAATTCTTTTTATAAAAACTATTGTTCGGTAATATTATATTTTGATGCTAATATTTATTCTTCAACTGTGTTTCTGTCATAAACAGGACTTAAATAGGAAATAGTTGATGAATTGATTTTTGACTTTTTTTTGATCGTATTATTATTTAAAGATAAACTAGTTTATTCTAAATTTTCAATTGATGCATTTAAATTATCGTTTAATTATTAATATCGCATTGATTTTTCGATCTCTGGAGGAGATCGATTGATTTCTATAGTTTGATTTATAGATGAATTAATTGACTTTTTTTTTATCAATATATCATCGTCCGTAGTATTAAATTGAAGCGTTTGATATTACTATTAAATTTATTATTGTTTAAATTATTAATCATTTATTTATTCATTATTATAAATTTCTTATTTTTATTCTTACCCCTATTATTTCTTATCACTTTATAAAATCGTCTCAGAATAATACAATGGAATTTAAATCTAATTATTTTTATTATTTTAATATTTTATATTTTAATAAAATTTCGAAATACATCAAATATTTCTGTTTAACAACCCACATTATTGAATTTCTTATATAATATAACATTCAAAGTCTAAAAACAAAACAATACTGATAATATATTATAAAAAACAAAATACCTTCTGTATTTTTTCATGCTATACTAATATTTCATCTACAAGACCACCGTTGGTGATGCATATACTGGAAATTTTCTTATCAAAATCATCTATAAATCTTCTCATTTGATCATAAGATTCTGGCTTAATTTGTATTCTTTGATTCATACACAACTCAACACATTTTTCAGAAACAGATTTTTAAAAATCCAAAGTTTTTAACATCTATTATGTTTTTTATTAATCACTATCAGCCTCCTATTAGGTCATTTAGAATTAATTAATTCTAATTTAAAGAATTTTTTATTTTTATTTAAGATTAAAATTTTCCTCCAAAACTTCATCAACCTTATTCCTTAATTCATTTAATTCCTATTATAATTATATTTCATTATTCGTTTTTTAATGGCCCCTCATTTAAATCAACAGATTACGAAAACATTACCTATCAAATACCTCTAAGAATAGTAAAATATATATATATATATATATAAAAATAATATTTAATGGATTTACCGATATCACGCTCTAATTTATAATAGGATGATGAATCTAATTCTAACTATATCTATTTCTTTATTTATTGTAATTTTAATTTTATTTTTAAATTTATAACGGTGCTTCTCCAAATATATATGGCTGATCTTTTAATTGCTTTAACTGTGTCTAATCCAATTTCTTAGATAGCTTTATTATTTTTGAATGTCAATCTCAATTCTTGAAATTCATCTACAATATTTTTATTAAATTTATATATACATAAATTTACTCATTCTATAACTGGCCAAATATTATTTATACAAATCTTTTTAAAATTCATCTAGGATCAAATATTTCTAATCAACAATAAAATTTTCTAAATCTCTTATTCTATTTTTATCCTAATCCATTTAATTATGAGAAATTAATTCGTATTGTTTACTTTTTTACATTAATGAAATTAATTATTCATCGGATTAAGATTTGAATTAGGTATAAAGTCTATTTGATGCTTATGATTTTTCAATTAATTGATCAATCTCTTTATAATTTATTCCCATATCATGCCTTGGATTTTCAAAAATATCAAAGAAAAATCTATTACCTACCTATAGACATTAAATTATAAATTAATTAATTAATGTATTTATTTATTATGATTTTATTCATTATGATTTTATATTTTATTTACTTTATCTTAAATAATTTTCCATAATACATATGGATTTTTTTCAAAAGAGAGAATAATTTTAAATAGTTCAGATGGATCATTTTCCATTCTAAATTAGGTTAACTTTGCTTATAATTCTCGATTTTCATTCTCAACATATTTATATTTCTATTACCATTCTTAAAATTTTTAATTGTTTACGATATTTATTTCTTCTAGCTTTTTTAGAAATAAATTTATTGATTTTATCATATAAAATTTTATTTTGAGAAAAATATATATATATAAATATAAATACTTTTTTGTTAAGTTAATCTTTAACTTTTTCTTCTAGCAAAGTAGTCTCATCTACATAAATCACTTGATGGATATCTAAATTTTATTCTTTTCTGGATAACATTTCTTTTAAATGCTATAACTCTTTACTATATCCTAAACGCATTTAATCTAATTACTATTCCTTATATTTTAATTTATCATCCAATTCAATTATCCTCTTGTTCAAATTTTCATTTTACTTCATCATCTAATTTTAATATTCCTAATTTTACATTAATAATGGATGCACACTCATTCTTATACTTCTGGATTTTACTTATTATTATAATAATAATTATTATTATTGTTATTTTATTTATAATTCTTATGTTTCAGAATCATCATCGCTTTTAACCTAATCAAAACCATCTATGTTCTCTATTTCTATATTTTTAAATTTATTAGGATAAACACATTTTAATAAATCTTATAAGGATTTATTTTTAGGAATTTCATTTTAGAAATATCCACCCAATTAAACTAAAAATTGTTTTAACTTTTACCTCAACTATATTGAGATATTTATTGTTTCATCTGAAATAACAGGATTTTTCTAACATATTATTCTATCTATTTCTAAATATTATTTACCACCCACATAGCTTTATTAATCATGATCCGACATAAAAAATATACACTATAACATATCATTTATTATTTTATAACTCTCCCATTATAATCTTATATAAATTTTCTTTTTATATAGAATTTTTTTGTTTGTTTTAAATTAACATAAAATATACATTACCTCGCTATTAATATTTTAATTATCTTAAATAAACTATAATAGTTCTTATTATCCCAGTGAAAAATAATCAAATTAATTTTCTTTGGATATACTTCTCTTACTTGATTTCATTTTTTTTTTATTATAAAATAAATACTTTATTTATAATATTTTAATATATAATTAAAATTATTTAATATATAAAATAATTAAGAATCCAGTGTTGTAAATATATATATATATTTTTAGATTAGATAATAAATTTAAGTTTTTTTTTTAGAGTTTTTAAGTTTATTTTATGTTCACTATTAAAGAAATTTTAAATTTTAATAAATTTTTTTTAACCCGTGAAAATCAACAATTTAAATCTTTTTTATTTGATTTTTTTTTTTAATGAGAGCTACATCAGCAAAATATACTAAAGTCACGTCTTAACAAAGTGAAGCCTTAAAAGCCAATGAAATGAGAGTTTCTGCAAGAGGAAATATTGGTGTATACGTGACACGTGCACTAGAATTGTTCGATGGAAGTGCTGAATAGGGAAAATTTGATAGTGTATTTTTAAGAGGTATTGATGGAGCTATCCCAATCGTACTTGCTGCAGCAGAGATTATCAGACGAAGAATAGGTGGTTTACATTAGGTAACAAATAATTAATAATAATTTAAAAATTTTAAATTATAATAATAATAATATATATATATATATATAAATTAGGTTAATACTATTACATCTACTGAAATTGAAGAAGTCTATGAACCATTAGAAGAGGGATTAGTTAAAGTTGTTGAAAAAAAGAGATTATCGTTACTCTTAATTAAGCTCACCCTTAAGGCTGAAGAATCTGATATTAAGAACGTTGGCTATTTACCACCTTTAGATGCATCTGAAGTTAAAGAGAGTAATCAATTTTTTAAAAATATATTTAAAATTAATAAAAAAATAAAATAGGATAACCCAAGAGAGAAAGAGTTGAAAGAGGTGATCGCACAGGTGAATAACGTCAAAGAGGTGACAGATAAACCCGTGGTTATAGACGTGAAGGAGGAAATCGTGATAGAGATTATGATAGAGACAGAGAAGATAATAGACGTGGTGGTGATGATAGACGTGGTGGTGATGATAGACGTGGTGGTGAAGAAAGACGTGGTGGCGATGATAATAGACGTGGTGGTGATGATAACAGACGTGGTGGTGAATATAGACGTGGTGGTAATCGTTAATATAACAATAGAGATGATAGACGAGGTGGGGATAGAAAAGATAATAGACGTGAAGAAGGTTAAAGAAGAAATCCAGAGGAGAAGAAACAAGAATGAATATGAGGCATATTAAACATTAACAAAATAAAATAATAAATAATTTTTTTAATATGTGGCCCCCATAAGAATAATAAAAAAACCATAACATTTCATTCAAATTTTTTATAAATTATATTGATATTTTTCATAAATTCTTTAAATTTTTATCATCCTATAATTCATATATTTTTTTATCTATATTTTGTAAAAATTTTTATGACATTTTTAAATTAGCAGGATCTGTATCGTTAAACGGTTAAAATAAATCCTATCTATAAATTTTGTATAAATCATCCATTAAATTTTATAATTGTATAAGATTTTCTATATTATCATTCTAGGTTACAACCAAAATAATAATTTTTGTTACAGTGATATAGGCACTTATATCATAATATATATTATTCAATTAAAAATTCAATATTATTCCAAGAAAACAACATTAATACCCAAATTATTATTATTACTATTGGTTATCTATATTTTCTAATTATCTCTATTTAAATAACATCTCAACAATATCTAAAGAACTCATTAAGGTTTGTTATATAAATCCTATACCATCTTCACTATTACTATAGTTTCTCAGTAAAATTGGTTAGCCTTTGTAATTCACCATCGCCACATAATCTACTTATAACTTACTTGATGTCATTTTTTTAAATATAAATTGCAAAATAATTTTATTGATAATAAATTATATTTTGAAAGAAACAAAATATAAATATCAAAAATAATCCTTTATGGACTAATTTTTTTAAGTTTAAACTAATACCTAGATATTATCTCCAAGAGTATTTTTTAACAATGCTAGAAATGTACTAAAAAATAATGGAGAGTACATAAATATAAATTAATAAAATGACGAAAAATCTAAAACAAATAATTTGTAATCATTCTATCAATCGATACCCCAATATTCCTCCTTAGTTAATTTACCTAATGTTGAGGCAGCATAAATACCTAAAAGTAATGTAAATTTTTTAGACTCAAAAAGATGTCGAACTGATCATTAAGTTTAAGATGACCAAAGTATTTAAGATAAAATTTAGAATTATGTTCAATTAGATCAACCTAACCAATAAATAGAAAATAAAATACCTTTAAATTCATTTACGTAAAGAGAAAGACCAAAATTAAATTTCTTAATTCGAAAATAAAGTTTTGCTGAACCTACAAATGAAACCTAAACCACATTTACAAATAAAAGTATAGAAACAGGATATACCAGTCCGAAAAATTTCAAAAATAATCTATCACGTAAGATAAAAAATGAAGATTAGTTTAATTATGAATATAAAAAATAAGATCAATACACAAATCAAAATGATTAAATACAATTAAATAGAATGAGATCATCAGATATTTTAGATGATTTTTGCATAATAAAAAATTAAGAAGAAAATAAGAAATCAAATATGTCCCCAGATTAACAGTAGTTTAAAAGAATGAAATCTATAGATACTTATGAAACTAAGAGTATATTAAAAAAATATTCTCACGATCCTGAATAAAAAAATTAGGTTTAACCTTCTCTAGGATAAAATAAAGCAAGGAATGTAAAATTTCGTGAAACAACAAATTTCTTAAATATAAATAATGGTTAAATTGGAAATGAAAAATTAACGGATAAATATCGGATAAAAAAATTCTCAATCAAAATGAAATAAATTTAAAATGATGACAATGGATGTGATGTTGATGAAATTTGGAATGTAAATTGAAACTATAAAATTATCTCTTTATTCAATGTGAAATGATACATTAAAACTATCTCTAAATATATTTGTTTATCAAATTTTATTTATAGATAAATTTTAATTAGACATAAAAATTCTTTTAAATTGCGATAGTTAATTAAATATATACTTATTAAATTTTTTTTTGACTATTTATTATTTTTCATTTATCATTCATTATTCATTAATATTTAAATTTTTCTTTTTTTTTAATATGAATTAAAATAAAATAATTTTAAAAAAATGATACAAGGCTTTTTTAATTTCTTATTTAATGAAATTAGAGATGATTTGGCATCAGAAATTAAATATAAGATGGTAGTGTGGGATTTTATTTCTATTTAAATGAATTTTATATCTCTTATTATTATCATCTCACATATTAAAACACAATAAAAATAATTAATGATTAAAATTATTCATATGTGTGAACATGAAACACGTATTTACATACTTCATCAAAATAACATTCATAATTTTTTTTTATAATTTAAATATAAATGTATATAAACAAATTGATATTCCTTGTAATCTATTTTAAACAGGGTTTAATATTTTAAATAAAAATTTTATTATCATTATTAAATTGACTCTAGATTAAAATAATCATCTAGTTAGCATTTAGTGATTTATCTATCAAATTCATTCTTTTAAAATATTTACAAAAATGTGAAAAAATTAATAAAAATTACAGCTAACCAATCTACTTCAAGTAGATAATCTTGCAAATTTAAATTCTTTTCCATTGAAAGAATTTCTTCATCTTCATATGACATTAAAAATAGGTAAAATTTATCAGCAGTTAATTTTCTCACAATAGGAAGACTTAATAAAAATAATCAGATAAAATATTTTATTTACTCGCATGTTAAATATTCTTAGATACATTCAAAACATTATTTACCAATTTCCTCTGTGTCAATTTACAAAAGTTAAATTATTAATGGAACTGACTCATAAACCTTTTTGTATAATTATTATATAAATATATAGTATATATTGATTACTTTTTTAATAGCTTCGGATTGTTTTGTCTCTGTTCTAATTAATTCAAATAATTTTTTTGAGTATTATTTAGATGATGGATGATTTTAAACATCCTCTCTTTCTAGTATGAATGTTAGGGTTTTATATAAGGGATTCAGAATACGCTCATCTTTGATATGAATTTTCATAATTTCAATTGAATTTGATAATATTAGTGGAAGGGCAAGAGATAGATTACTTTAAAGATAAGTATTTAATGCTTCTAATGAATATTTTTGTACTGATTCACTAATACCTCCTACACTGACACATAATCCTTTGACTAAAAAATAAGATAAATTTGATGCACTTATTAAAGGAACGATTAATCTATAGCAACAGTGAGGAAGATTCCAATGATATACTAGCTCAGATTCTCTCATATGAGCTAATATTTATTTTAATTATTTAATCTCAGCCTCTATGACCTCAGATTGAAATGATTAATCTACCTTACCTTAATCTTCGGATAGGGCATTCTGAAGGTTACTAGTTGAAAAAACTTAAGAAATTATATCATAATTTTCAAATTGCGGTAATTTAGGAAATACATTCTTAAACATATCCTATAATATACTACCTGCAACCAATCGAACTCTATTTTTAATATATGAATTAATATATATATATTTATATATATATATTATAAATAGAAAAATAAATGACAAAAACCTATCAATTTTTTCTATTAATTATTGTAAAAGTGATCCAATAATTTTTTGAGTGAGGTCTCTATCAATAAAATCCAGTTTGGTTGATGATTTTACATATTGAGAGAGCACCTATTATGTAGATATAATAGCGTTTTCTCTAATATAGAGTCCAACATCCCCTCTTTTATTCATAGTATAATCTTACATGCTATTTAATAAGCATAATAATCCAGTGTGAAATATATTTTAGGACAAATTGGGTTCGATTTCTAATAATTTGGATAATGCCAAGCCTAAACTTTTAATGGCATATTTCCTAGTGTCTGGATCTAAGCTAGTAGATGTGTGCGAATTAGTTTTTTTAGTTGATAAACCTACCTTACAGAGAGTTATAATAACCTCACTACTTTATTGAAGGATTATATTTGCGCTGAATGCACCAATTGATTATGCTAGGCCTGATTTGTTTAATAATTTATTCGATGAGTTTAGGTCCTTTAGGATGTTTTATAAAAATTTAACACCGGCTGACTCATATTGTTGATGATAGCTCTCGCTTAAAACGGCTAAAGCCTTAACTGCAGAATCTTGGCTCTCCTCTAGTGGATTTTTCAGGCAATCTTCAATTAATATAAGATATTATTGATGATTTGTGGCATCTAATTATAATTTTGCAACGGATATGCATTCAATCAATCTGCATACTGCAACACGTAATAATTCACCTGCTTTTCCGCGTAGTAATTTTTATTAATCAATTAGAAGCGGTACAGTTAAAATGCGTTTAGAAATTTCAGGGGTTAGTTTATGAAGATTACTAATTTTGAGAAGCTAATTGAAATTAGATTTAAATTTGCTAATATGTTCTCCGGCTTTGGCTAATTCTCTATCATTTTTGGTAAGGGTTCTTAGGAAGACAGAATCTTTTAAATCCTTCTCCTCCCATGAAGAATCAGTTTTTCCACTTATTGCCACTAATAAATCGCCTATTGCATATAAAACTCCATGTTTAGCATTGATACTAGGCGAGCTGATCATTTCGAGTAAGCCCTCAATTACCCTATTTTATATTATATAATCTATATTTATCTATGCTAAGCGACTTAATGATTTTGATCCTAATTTTCTAACCTCCTTATCCTAGCTTTGAATCTTCACAAACGCAAGATGATCTACAAGCGGCGAATAGTATTCATAAAATGATGCTACAAACGGTGCTACCTTTAAAAATGCGTTATGCCTTAATGCCAGCGCAAAATAATCAGACTCGCTTAATATTTCTATACCGTGAGGTATTACATTAGGGCATCGCCCAACCATTTCTTAAAATGTAGATGATGCTGCCCTACGCACATTAACCTCACGATCAAATAGCATAACAACAGCAAGACTTTAGCTTAATTATGGTATATATTGTAATAAAACGCTGGGATCATAGGCTCGTGCAGCAGACCATGCTACATAGCAAGCTGAATCTCTTACATTTACACCAACAGAGTAACCCCCTTGATTTTGCTCAAATACTAGTGCTTTGCATACTATAGGTATTACTTAACCTAACCTGTGCTGTAATATTAATCCTCGTCTGCATAATTCACCTAAAGCTAAACATCCACCATGCCATGCTGTATCCCCTTACACAGGAGTGAAGCATGTATCCAATAAGGCTGTAAATATATCATCAGCCTATTCAAGCTCCAATCGAGAGCATATTCTTCCTATTCCTTTGGCAGCTGACCAGCGAACTATGGTATCTTTATTTGTTAAACCGATCAATAGATTATCAATAACCAATTCTAGTGCAGTTTGATCTACATCGGCAAAATAATCTACTATCTCATCCTCTAATATATTAGATTATGTTTCACCTTAATGTTCAGTGATATTTATCTTAGCATTTGTTACAATTTTAGTATAATCTATATTATTTTATAGTGTTCCTGCTAAATTTTAATTACCCTTCTAGTACGCCCAATTCACCAATCTGGGTCTTAAATAAACCAATCCTACCCTTTAGCTTAACTTTGTAACAAATAGATTAATAAGTGAATTTCCTTTACGATTTTATTATATTAATGGTACTAATTCAATTAAATAGGTTCTCAATTCAGAGCGTTATCCTGATTTCAAAATCTCCACCAAAGTCTCAAGCACACCTGTCACAAAAAATGCATGCAAAACATCTTCGTCCAATTACTATACAGTTTTAACTGACCACCGAATAAAATCTTTTAAGAGCGAGCTTTTAAGTACATCTGGTCGGCTAAATAATTTTGATAAAAATAAAGCACTAGCATTTCTTAATTTTGTTGATGATCTAAGATAATGTACACCAAGATTTACCAAACACAATAATATTGAACCCTATAAATCTTCAGATGA